>OWIC01000247.1_pt1 | contig 44822 bp, 38 predicted proteins | sample 1732791 | NCBI WGS metagenome assembly OWIC01 (sample SAMN05065754, study PRJEB22554) | human gut metagenome | biome: ENVO:2100002; feature: ENVO:00000062; material: ENVO:00002003 | host: Homo sapiens | place: USA
AACTTAATCTGCTGCTTAACGGACTTGTGTCTTCGCTTGATAATGCTATTCAAGGCGACACGCTTGTAAGCCCATACCACAAGAGTGATGACGGACAGCAGTTGCGTCAGTTTGATTTTGTGGTGAGTAACCCTCCTTTCAAGATGGACTTCTCGGACACTCGCGAAAAGATAGCCGCCATGCCAGCCCGTTTTTGGGCTGGAGTCCCAAATGTACCCGCCAAAAAGAAAGAGTCAATGGCAATATACACCTGTTTCATTCAGCACGTTATCAATTCGCTGAAAAAGACAGGCAAGGGTGCAATAGTCATTCCGACAGGTTTTATCACGGCTAAAAGTGGTATTGAGAACAAAATTCTTCATAAAATTGTAGATGACAAAGTGGTGTTCGGCTGTGTTTCCATGCCAAGCAACGTGTTTGCCAATACAGGTACGAATGTCAGTGTGCTGTTCTTTGATAAGTCTGCAACCACTGACAAAGTAATCTTGATTGATGCCAGCAAATTGGGCGAGGAATATAAAGATGCTAACGGATTGAAAAAGGTGCGTCTGAACGATGACGAGATAGAAAAGATTGTCGGCACATTCCAGCGCAAGGAGGCAGTGGAGGATTTTTCCGTAGCTGTTTCTTACGATGAGATAAAGGAAAAAGGATATTCTCTTTCTGCCGGACAATATTTCGACATCAAGATAGATTATATAGATATAACGGAAGAAGAGTTTAACAACCGTATGGCAAATTATAAACAAACACTCTCCGAGCAATTTAAAGAAAGCCATCGGTTGGAAGAGGAAATTATGAAGCAGTTGGATGCTTTGCAGTTCAACGCAAATGTAGGCAACAATGAGTAACGAAATACAGTTTTTGTTATACAATCTTCCCGATAAAGAGGGAAGAGTACAGGTGGTTATAAAAGACGAAACCATTTGGTGTACGCAAAAGGCTATGGCAGAGCTTTTCGGTATTGACAAATCGGGTATTAGCCGCCACATAGCCAATATATTTAAAGAGGAAGAATTACAGCAAGACACGACGGTTGCAAAAATTGCAACCGTCGTAAATCGAGGCATAAGAGGCGAGGTTGAAGAGCTGGTTGATTTCTATAATCTTGATATGATTATTGCTGTTGGCTATCGTGTATCTTCCCCAAAAGCTACCAAGTTCCGTCAGTGGGCTACCAAGATTCTTAATGAGTATATCAAGAAAGGCTTTGTGCTTGACGATGAACGCTTAAAACAGGGAACGGCAGTATTCGGAAAAGACTATTTCCGTGAATTGCTTGAAAGAGTACGTTCCATCCGTGCTAGTGAACGGCGTATTTGGCAACAGATTACCGACATATATGCAGAGTGCAGTATTGATTATGACAAGAACTCGCCTACCACACACGATTTCTATGCCATGATACAGAATCGCTTTCATTATGCCATTACAGGGCAAACGGCAGCAGAAATCATCTACACTAAGGCTGATCATACCCAAGAACACATGGGACTGACCACATGGAAGAATGCTCCCGATGGACGTATCTTGAAATCGGATGTGTCAATAGCTAAAAACTATTTGCAGGAGAATGAAATCCGTCGGTTAGAACGTGCCGTAACGGGATATTTTGATTATATCGAAGACCTCATAGAACGAGAGAACACGTTTAATATGGAGCAGTTTGCAGCCAGTGTCAATGAGTTTCTGACTTTCCGCAAATATCAGATATTGCCGGATAAAGGACGCATTTCTGCGGCACAAGCCAAGGCAAAGGCAGAAAGCGAATATGACATTTTTAATAAAATCCAACGTATTGATTCTGACTTTGATAAACAGATAAAAGGAATGTTGGATAAGTAATTCTTCCACAAGTTGTGGAAAGATTTGAACTTTTAAAATAGTCCCACAAACTGTGGGACAAATAAAAAGCAGTAATGAAATTGACAAAATATAAATTAGGAGAGATACTTGATGTAACAAGAGGATCAAGTCTCAGTGGCGAATTTTACGCCACTGAGGGAAAATACATTCGTTTGACTTGTGGAAACTTCGACTATCAAAATAATTGCTTCAAGGAAAATAAGTCAAAAGACAATCTTTATTATGTCGGTGATTTCAAACCGGAGTTTTTAATGGAAGAGGGGGATATAATAACCCCTCTGACAGAACAGGCTATTGGTTTACTTGGCTCTACCGCCATTATCCCAGAAAGTGGTAAATATATTCAAAGTCAAGATGTGGCAAAGATTATTTGTAAAGAAGAACTGTTAGACAAGGATTTCGCTTTCTATCTCATATCTTCTACTTTAGTCAAGCAACAATTAAGTGCTGCTGCCCAACAAACCAAAATTCGTCATACTTCGCCTGATAAAATCAGGGATTGTACCGTATGGATTCCTGAATTAACTGAGCAGAAACGTATTGGCAAGTTGCTTCGTAGTCTTGACTGCAAGATTGAACTTAATCGAGCGATAAATCAGAATTTACCGACACCTGACCATTCATCAGAAGTGGTAGAAGCTCGTCACGTTGCTTAGTAAGGTATTCGTTTTCTTTTTGAATTTCAAACTGTTTGTTATTAAGAGCAGACACTCGCTCTTCCCATAAATCCAAGATTGCATCACTTGGCTTTAGAATTGGAAATTTCAGCACATCTTCACGAGAAACCTCTTTGAATGTTGTTCCAGTGCCTAGTTGTTCTATCTGCTTGATGTGAATGTTTAGATAATAATACAGGTATGTTGATATATTTTCCGCTTGGGGAACAAAGCTCTTGAATCCTTGATTGGTACACAACTCAGTCTTAGCAATAGATAACAGACCTATTGGCGCACGGCTTGACATCAATATTGTATTTGGAGGCAATAAATGAGTACTGCAAGAATTATATCCGGCTTGCGAAATATTGCGTTCTCCTTGATATACAAATTTTTGTTTCTGGTCAGATAAATCTTTCGGAGTAATCCAAACAATATCTCCTCCATAATTTTGTTCATTAACAGTTGAAGGGGTTGCACCATTATAAACATCAGCAATATCTTCTATCGCTTTGGTTTTCCATGACGCAGGAATATCACGCTTTAATTTCTCATTCCAAACCATTTCCCCACCGCTTGACTTGTACGGCTTGCCCTCTTCGTTAGGAAAGTCAAACTGCACAAACCAATAATCATAGAGTTGCTTCGCCATCGCCTCTAAATTCTGATTTATCTGACGATTGATAGTGATTTTCCTCTCTAAACCTTGGAGAATAGCTACAATATTGTTTTGGATGCTTTCACTAATATCTTCAATTGGTATAGCGGCAAACGCTGCATCCAATTGGAGATTTTTTAGACCAGATGTTTTGCCCTCGAAGTTAAAAAACGCCCCAAGATTATAGATAAACTGAAGATAATAATAGACATAGAGTGGATTCCAACCTTTCTTTACTCGAAAGGCAGTGCAAAAGTTTGAGCATACAACAGCTCCAGCATTATTGAGCAACTCTTGTGATACAAAAGATACACGCCCCGTGGATTGTGTAGGGCTACCTCCTGACTTTTCAATGATAATATCTCCAACTTGAAGACATTTTTTTGAGTATGATTGTTGGCTAATATAACGGATAGGGAGCGTTGAGAAATCATTTTCAGATATAGGAATAATATCAGCCCCACGTACACAAGTTACCGCACAAGGTGTCTCATTAGAGCAAGTTTCTTCACCCCAATCACCTGATATGAAAAAATCTATTATGTCTTTAATTTTCATTTGCATCTATTTTGAATGCAAAGTTACATATTTTAGACAGATTTTTGTAATTCAGTTACCCCAAATATTTCTTGTGTGCCAACTTTACATTGTTTTGATTCACAATAGCATAATGCAGTGTTGTGTCAATGCGTACATGACCAAGTAATCGCTGTACCTGTTCGATGGGCATACCTTTGTCAATAGCCATTGTTGCAAGGGTGCGACGGAACTTGTGAGGATGAACTTTAGGCATAGAAAGGGATTGACCCAACTTTCGGATTCTAACTTCCACACCGCTGATAGTCAGTCGTGAATGTGGCGAATTGAGGGAAACAAATAAAGCAGGATTATTATCTGTTCGCTTATTAAGATATTGTTGCAAATGTAGTTTTGTACGGGCGTTGAAGTAAACCACACGCTCTTTGTTACCTTTTCCGAATACCACGCATTGACGCTCATGGAAATCTATATCTTCACGGTTCAGTTTAACCAACTCACCCACACGGATGCCTGTGGATGCAAGAATGTCTATAATGGCAAGGTCTCTCTTGTTGGTGCAACAATCACGTAGTTGCTCTAATTGTTCGTCAGAAAGCACCTCCTTTACAAGAGAATCTGTCTTTACTTTGTGAATCCGTCTGACCGGGCTTTTGGCGATATAATCTTCATCTTCCAACCATGCAAAGAAGCTGGAGAAGATGCGCCTCATATTGTCAATGGTTACTTTGCTTGATTGGTGTTCTTCTTGATAATCGGATAGATAGGAGCGGATGTCCGTTGTGCTGATGTGACAAATAGCCAAAGAAAGTGTAACCAGCAATCGTTCAATGGTATTACGGTAGTAAGCCAGAGTTTTGTCTGAACATCCCTCTATCTTTTTGGCTGATATAAAGGAGTTAAGAAGATGTTCATTCTCTTGCGTTTGCTGTGTGGCGCAATCGCTTTTTTCTATGATTTCTACATTATGCAGTTCTGCTGCAAGCACGGCTTTAAGTCGTGCCATTTGTCGGCAATCCAAGTCACGCTGCATTTCCGCAACTATCGCCTGAATGATGTTCTCTTTCATAATTCTGATATTTTTTGTCCTTATATAATATAAGAGACTGCTAAATCAGAATTTAGAGGCGATGGCAAAACAACTCTACGACTACTGGTTTGTACAGTTTGATTTTCCAGATGAAAATGGAAGACCATATAAGTCTAATGGTGGTGAAATGGTTTGGAATGATAAGTTGCACCGGGAAATTCCTAAAGGCTGGAAAGATATTACATTTAATTCTTTTATAAACAAAAACAAAGCTGGAGATTGGGGTGATGATATACCCAAAGATGGGACAATCAAAGTGGGTTGTGTGCGTGGAGCAGACATTATTAAGCTAAATGATGTACCCACAAGATACATTACATCGAAACATTCTGACAGACTTTTAGAAGATGGTGATATTGTAATTGAGGTTTCTGGAGGAAGCCCTATTCAAGCAACAGGTAGAGTGGCATTGATAACAAATGGTGTCATTGAAAGAAATGGAGGAGCTTCAGTGTGTTCTAATTTCTGTCAATCATTTAGCATGAAGAAACGAGTGTTTTCTGAGTACTTTTATTATCTATGGAAAAATCTTTATGATAATGATAATATGTTCAATTTTGAAGGGAAAACATCTGGTATTAAGAACTTTCAAACAGAAGTATTCTTGGCAAATCATTGGTTTGAAGTTCCTAAACAATTAATAGAAACATTTCATGCTGTTGTTTCGCAATATCATTTAATGATTGACCAAAATATAGCTGAGAGCAATAACTTGATTAAGCTGCGTGATGAACTTCTACCGCTTCTGATGAATGGGCAAGTGTCGGTAAATTCTGATTTAGCGAAATGTATAAGTGAAATTGGGATAGTCGCAATAATTCGCAACTATCCCAACTCTTTATTGAAATATTGGAGATTAGTGATAATATACAAATGCAGAATCACCTTCTCCTATAACTTTTCTTCTCATTCAACTTCTTTACCGCTCCTATCGCAAACATCAAACACCTCCTCCGATAGGCTTCTTCCTCTTCGTCTGGTCTGCGGCCGTCCCATGGAAGGTCGGAGATGGAGCCACCGCCACCGGAGGAAATCGGTATAGGTTGTCCACCGATGAGTGCATCGATAACGGCGAAAATCAAATTGCGCACCGATGGTATAGCCAACTGTTCAAGCAACGTATTTAACTCTGATTCCAAACTTTTGTTTGTGTCAGAAAGGGATTTGTTCTCCCGTCTCAGTTGATAAAGCTCTCCATAATCCGCCAATACATTACGCTGGGCGGCTTCAACCTGCCGTGCCGCATCATTTCTGTACAGGGACTCTATCTTGTGGACAATTTCGGTAAACTGCTTGGCAATACGTTGGTTCTGCCGTTCAACCCATTTATCAGTACCGAATAAAGGTACTTTCTCGGTAATTTGCGGTGGCGTGAAATCTACCTTGTGATTGCGGAACGGCTGGACAACAGAACGGACTTTTGCCGCATCTGCGGTCAGTCGTTCCAGTTCCTGCTCCTTTATGTGGAGCTTGTCGGTCTTGTCTTCAAGTTTGGTTTGATACTCGGCAATGAATTTCTGTATATCTGCTTTCTGAGCCTCATACCTGTCGAGTGTAATCCTGCCGGAAGCCAGTTCCTTTTCCGCCTCTTCAAGCTGCAGCCCATAACTGAAAATTTTTGATTCCAGATGCCGCATCATGGATTGAAGCCCCTTGACGGCTTTCTCCGCCTGTTTCGCCTCTTTAGTCAACTTGCGGATATAGTCGCGCTTGTTCAGATGTTGTACATTGCACCCGTCAATGCTGTCACCTCGTTCGAGACCGTATTTGCTACCGACATCTTCATATAGGGAAGTGTGCATTTCTTTTAATACCCGACCGTACTCATAACGGTCTTTGCCGAACTTTGCCGACCACATCACACACTCTCGTCCGCTTTTGGGGCGGATACCTACTGGAACAATCAGGGCGTGAATATGCGGACTGCTCTCGTCAAGATGCACTTGAAAACCGACAATGTTTTCCTGTCCGTATCTTTTGGCACACCAGTCATAGACATCCTTTGCCCAATTCTCGATTTCCTCGCAACGGTGCAGGTGGCTGTTGTCCGCACCTTTCTCCAAATAGACGGACTGATTCCCGAAAGCCATTTCAAGCGTCCGGTCATGGTTGCCTCCGAAGACAAACTTAGTGCAACAGTTCGGTTGGATCTTGCTGTCTGACTTGAACGGTTTCCAGCCCAATTCGTCCAGCCGTTCCTGCAAACGTACTTCGAGCGGTTTCTCCTGATAACCTAACGGATGAACTTTCCCGTCAGAACCGATTTCGAAATTAAGTTTCATTCTGGTCTTGTCGTAATGGTTGGTCGGATCCTGATTCTTTCTGTCAATCTTGTCATCGTTCCAACGTCTTTCATTCTCATTCGCCTCTGCCGTGCCGAAAGACTTTCCGACTTCGACATGCATAGCCTGTTTAATATCTGTATTCATATAAGGTATTCTTTTGATAAATGATTAATGTATGAGCTTGCTCACTCCGAACCGGATTCTGCCGGATGCCAGAGGGACTTTATTGCTGTCAGGCAAAAAGTCCTTATTGTGTTATGGACTTTCTTACAAACTCCCGAAGCAAGACTTCGGATTACTCCACCAATGCCAGATCTAATTCGTCAATAAGTAGCTGCAACGCAGGATTACGCTGTATCATCAGTTGAAGTATTTGACGTTTGGTCGGTGAAAAGAGAAAGAAATCCGCGATGTCCAATCCTTGGCTGCGTTGTTCTTCAGTCGCTGTACGTTCTAAAATGCCAGAGACAGTAACCCTTTTACAAATGCCATATAATAAAGCGGACTTCGCGTTCCATTGTTCAGTTGCTCCTAAATCAGGGATGAGAGTAACCTCTCTGTTTTTAAGAACCTGCATAGCCTCACTATTGAAACAACCGTTCTTTCCACCTGTTGCTAGCCATATATAATCGGGGATAAAATGACTCATTACAACAGCGGTCTTTTCACTTTCAACTAACATTACCGGAGAAGTGGAGTTCTTCAAAAGATGTTCTCCATACAGACACTGCTTTAAATGGAAATCTCGCAATTTCAACTCAGAGTGTGCCCAACTGACACAAGCATGAGGCTCTTTAACCCGATGTCCTGTCTCTGCATTATAGCACATTATCTTGCCGGTTCTTACCTGCCCATTTATATCTATCTGCCAGAAGACTGTTGAACCTCCCCATTTTGAAGATGTCCCTATCCGATACATTTCAAACAACCTGGTTGTCTCATCTTCACCAAATACGTGATAGAAATATTGATATAAGGGGTTGATTGAATAATGTGACAGAGTCCTTAACACATAAGATAACGGAATATGCGAAGGGACAATACAAACTGGAGTTTTATTTATCAACTTATAAGAGGCATATTGGAGTGACTTGCCAGCATTCTCATTCATTTCCAACACATCAGGGTTATTCTTAAAGTATTCCTTAGGTGTATAGTGGTAGCCACAACTGTTTTCATGATCACACTTGCCGACATTACCGGGAAAGCTAATGCTGCCTTGTTCATCAATATACCTGACAAAACATCGGCTTTTACCACAACTCGGACAAGTAGTCTTGCTTCCAGGACGGTATTTCTGTAAATGGAATCTGTATTCACTCATGATCCTCTGATTTTAGTGTGGTTGCACTCTGCACTTTTGCACTTTGAGAAGATTGCACGGTATCTTGACAAGATGAAAGTGCAATAGTGCAAGGTGCATCAGTATTTTCTGTCATAAGTTTGCGATAGACTCCATGCTGAAGCTTTTCTATAAGAGGGTGCTTAAGCCGGCATAATTGGTCAAGCGCATAATAGACGGTACGTCGGGACATATCAACTTTTCTACCGGCAATAACAGCATCCCCGGAAGTGAACCGATCTTCCAACAGAGAAAGCCACGCTTCTTTCGTTTCGCCGATACTGTTTATGACAATGGTTTCCTGAATCCTCCTGTATGTTTCCTCATAATAATCAATCATACGGATTGCCGATTCTACAGAGTCGCGCTCAATATATTGCATATCTCCACTATCAGTAGCCCATTTCATTACCTGAAACAACAGGGCAAGACGTGCTACATGGCCGTTGAGTTTCATCTTGCGACTTTCAACATCCGCATCATCCTCAATGGCATTTACAGCATCGATAATTCCATTGTACCATTCATAAAAATATTCTTCCGCATCGTCAGACATTGTAAGTATACGGGGATTGACCGTTGTACCCTTGTCATCAAGGATACAGGGGATACTTAGGATTCTGTTGATTATTGTCCTCCATTGATTCATGATGTCAGGACGGGCTGTATTCCGTTCTTCCCGTCTCCATCCTGATATCTTCCTGTTTTCGGGATAGACAAACAGAAAACGGTCAAGCAATCCGTTGGCAAGGAACTCAGTACGGAAAACTTCCTGCAACATATTTGTCTGTATCGAACCTATGACATTAATACATGGATTCTTGATTAGAACAGGTCGTGATTCGGACTTGCGGATAATCTTTAACGGCTGTCCGCTATAAGCTGTAAGCAAATCTTCAATGAGATTATTCTTGCTGTTGTATCTTTTGACGGAATTGAACAAAGCCAGAATTTCATCAACGACCAATGTTATCCCACGCTGATTATGCTGATGAATATTCATCATAGCCTCCGGGGTGGAATCATAAATGACCGTCGTTACAAAATTCGGTTTCTTGAGCAGTTGTTCTTCCCCGTCTCTTCCGTGCTTGCCTGCTGACATGGCTCTTTCATATTCGTCATATTCCTCGTTATATTTCTCATGCAGCCGGTCATCATACTCATTAATCGGCTTATAGATAAAACCGAGGGGAGGAGTCTTTCCAAGCCCGGGACGTCCGACCAACATCATATAAAGGGATGGGCAAGTTTTCCACTCGCCCTTTATACGGATATGACAAGAGTTGCCTATTGCAGTAGCAACAGCAGAAAGAACAATAGACGCAGTATATTCCACATTGAAATTTTCGTATCTGGCAAGATTGAGGATAATCTCCTGTATCTTGTCCGGAAAGGCATCCAACGGAAGACCTGTTTCAGGAATACTTTCCACTTCGGAGCGAAGCATATTGGTTAAATGCAGATTATCAAACATAGCCACCTCCTTCCTGTTTTGGCAGCACTCCACCTACAGCGAAAGCCTCATAATGGAAATGACGCAGAAAACGATCTACATCTTCTTGCGTGTACCAATATTTGTCACCCTCGCGTGAGTAGCCGAGATAACCGTTGTCACGCAACTTTTTCAGATACTTCTCTTTGATGTTCAGTTTCTCCATCAAAGACTTGTTGTCATAGAGACAGCACCCACCTGCCTTACTTGGAAGTGGTAATTGCAACTGTTTCTCTACTATGCCGAGAATCTTCTCAAGTAATTCCCGTTCACATAAATTTTTCTCTCCATCTAATTTTTTAGCCATATTTTTTTCGTATTATGGCTTAACCTTCCTGATGCACACTCGGACTATAAGCCGGGTTTATGTTATGGCACGACTGTGCACATCGACCATAACGGCAGCGAAATTAGAGACTCCTTAGCACTTAGGAAGTTAGTACAAATTAGGCTAATGAATTAGACTGAAGTTAGGATTGTATTAGATAATATTAGAATTGGAGATTAAAGCATTGATTATAAATAAAAAGAGTAGCCAAACAGCTACTCAAAGAATTTATCTATTTCCTTAGATTTTGCAGGAACGGCAAGGTCTTTCCTATTCGACCGGGACTGCCCCAAATCAGGCATTTCAAACAAATTGCTCAGTTCCGTATCAGGAAAGACCCCCAATCTGCCGAATTTCCAGAATGATTTCTCATCCGTATCAGAATATACGGGCTTATCTCCACAATATATCCGACCACACATATATGCTAATAGAACTTTGGAATCATTCCACTTATAATGGGAATCTTTTTCGCTCATATAACCAGCCTCTATCGCTTTCGCAAAAACTTTCACAGCCAGTACCGTATTCAACATTCCTGCCAAGACAACAGCCCCTTCGTCACCTACTGACTGTTCCTCCGAAATAGAAGTTTCCGTGATATTGCCATTCTGTACCTTTATTCTTCCCTTATTTCCCTCTTTCAGCATTTCAGCACAAAAGGCGAGAGCTGCACCTGAAATCAATGTTATGATAGTGCCCCAAAACGTTGTAGAGCCCGAATTGTCTTCATCAATCGGATTTATCACACCGACTCCGACAAGCAATAGTGTACCCGCAAACAAGGTGATTGCACTTGACCACAGAATCAGCCTTGCATATCTTTTGAAAGCAAAGGACAATGCAAGAACGATAATACAAAGACCTATAACCAAGAATATTATTTGTAGCATAAATATTTCACATTACATAGAAACAAAAACTAATTATCTCAATACCATAAATCCTAAAAATCATATTATTTCAAGCGGAGTGAACTCGTCTTTCAGTCGAGCCACTTCAGCAGACAATGTTTCCGGCAAGAAACGGGCATAGACTTTCTCTGTGACATCCGTACTTCCATGACCGAGCAATCGGCTGACAACAGACATCGAGAGACCTTTGTTCAGCGCAAAAACTGCGAAGGTATGGCGGGCCACGTGCATTGATAAGTTGAAAGGCAGACCAATTTGTTCTCCAACCACGGCCAATGACTGATTGATACATTTAGTCGCATTATTACGTGCCTTATAAAGTGCCTCCGCATCATCCAGATCCAAAGTTTCCTTCACAAGGTCAAATACATACCGACATCCTGCACGTTTTTCCTGCCATTGTTGCAATATGCGCAATGCAGGTTCAGTCAGAGGAATAACATGACGTTTATTTGTCTTTATCATAATCTTACGCAACTCTTTCCGGGCAAAATCGATATGCTTCCATTGCAGGGTCATCACATCCACCACACGAAGTCCGCAAGCATGAAACGCAAAGAAAAACATTTCTAAAAATTCTTTTCTACGCGGTTCAGTACAGGTCTTGTAATATTCAAGCAATGCCGCCATCTGTTCCTTACTTAGACTTTTGCCGTCAAACTCTGCTTCTTCTTCAGAAAGCGATACCTTAGTTACAATGCGCATATCCTGAATCCTTGCATTGACGGCAGATTCCATCATACCCATTTCACAAGCGTATGCACATGCCTTTAATATCGGGGTAAGAGAATGGTTGATAGTGGCATCACTGTTCTGCTTGATTTCCCTACGCCATGATATATAGCTGTCTAACAGCTCCGGAGTCATCTCGCCTACATAAATGCTATCAGAACGGTAGGTTCCCTGTCGGGTAGCCCTCAGGAATGTCTGGAATATATTCATGCAGCTCTTTCCGTTTTCATACCGGCTCCTTCCTATTCTGTTTCTTGTATAGTCCGAAGAAAGGCGTTCCAATGTGAACTCCACAAAATCTTTTCCTTGATCACGACGTGCCAGAGGCTTGTCTGCAAGAAAACTGGAAACGACATCCGCTGTAATTTGGTTCGGATGCTTTTCGTTATACTCGGCAAGTTGCGAATCTATGCGTTCAACACGTGCAAGCAGAAGTTGGTTCAGCCGTTTGAACTCACCACCATAGCTTGCACGGATTTCACCCCGTCCCTGATTGCCGTTCTGATTCCAGTCTGCAACCTTGACAAAGACATTTGTAGTCTTACGGATTATCTGCCTGTTCCAAGTATATTCCAACTCGACAGGATAGGCTTTATCTCTATCAACCTCCTTTGGTGTACGAAGTCGATATTTGCCCAACGGATATAGTCTTTTCGGTCTTCCCATACGCTTTTTCCTCCTTTTAACAATATTCCTGAGGAGAAACAAAGATATGGAATTTTAGACAAACAAACCACATTTTTGAGAAGAAAAACCGCAATTTAGACAAACAAACCACACCATCAAACACCCTAAAACACCAGCGCGACAAACAAATTTTTATTGTTTATCGCGCTGATATTTAGATGTTTAACCTAAATAAAGGTTATTAATATTCCTCTTCGTTAAAAAAGAAATCTTCTTTACTAGGATAATCCGGCCAAATATCTTCGATACTCTCATAGATTTCGCCTTCATCTTCCATCTCTTGCAGATTCTCTATCACTTCAAGAGGAGCACCCGAACGCATAGCGTAATCAATCAATTCGTCCTTGGTCGCCGGCCAGGGAGCATCTTCCAGTTTCGATGCTAATTCCAATGTCCAATACATAATCTTGAGTATTAAAAAGTGAATACTTATTTTCTATTTTTCGGCAAAAGTATAATAAAATCTATCATTTCCAACTATTATCCCAGAATATTTCACTATTTTGTTCATCAAAATTAATTTTTCGGGATAAAACAAACAAATAATCTGATAATCTGTTGACAAAAGCTAACACTTCGGGAGAAATTGTACAAGTTTCGGACAGAGTCAGAATGCGACGTTCGGCTCTTCGACAAATCGTACGGCACACATGACAAACAGCCGCTCCACGGCTACCTCCGGGTATGATAAAGGCACAAAGTTCGGGCAGTTGTTCATCCAGCTTATCAATCTCGCGCTCGATGCGTTCCACATCTTCCGGAGTAAGGATACTGGCGGCTTTCAGTTGTGTTTTTTCCTGGTCAGTTGCCAGATGTGAACCGATAGAGAATAGCTTATGCTGTATACTCAGGATAAAATCCCGGTCTGCCTCATCCAGCAAATACGTATTCAGCCATCCCAGATGGGAATTAAGTTCGTCAATTGTTCCGTATGCTTCCAAACGAATATGGGTCTTCGGAACGCGGCTTCCGCCAACAAGACTGGTAGTTCCTTTGTCACCGGTCTTTGTATATACAAGGCTTTTTTTCATAAACGTCTATTTTTCATCATTACTATATATAAGATTAACGTATAAAGGTGATCAGAAGTTGACGATATAATGCTGTTTAATCTTTGTTGTATCAAAAAAAAGCAAGCCTGCATCATACAAGTCAAAAGTGATTCCCACCCGCTCATCATTCTGTAACTGTTTCCAAAGATTTTTCATTGCCTTTGAATAGCAGATCCCATGAACGACAAACAAACTATTCGGAGTAGTCCGACGGGAACAGATGTTAAAAACTTCTTCCAGCAAAGCCGGATTCCGATAGTCATTCAGATACAGAAAGTCTACCGGAGTATCGGCATCCAGAAAGAGCTCTGATAAGTCAGAAGCAAAAAGATACCCGGCAGAAGGTTTGGCTGACTGTAAATATAAAGAGGCTGCCGAGGGCTGGCCTACTTCTATGATAGTGGCCGGTTGCACTTTATTCACCAGGCGGAACAACAGACGGTTGATCCTTGGTATTCCTTTCTCCCATCCCTGTGTTGTGATCCGCTTTTTCTGTTCCGCCTTCAGCAGGTCGTATGCATAATAAGGCATCTTCTCATAAATCACGTCTGTGATCAGACTGAAAGCAAAAGGAGAGTGCACACCATATCCGCAACGGTAGCGGAAACGGGAGAGCCAGATTAAAGGTCTTTTTAGGTAATACAGAAGATTCATAAACCAGTCTTTCATTTTTTTTGTTCGTGACGCAAAGATATATTATTTTATTGAAAAAAGGGCCGGCTCCCGCGGTGGACCGCCCCTTTTAATCATTTATTTCAAGTAACTACTGCAGTCTGAATACTACAGGTACAGTATATTTTACTCGAACTTTCTTACCGTTCTGCACTCCGGGCTTCCACTTAGGCATTCCACTTATCACACGGATAGCTTCTTTATCCAGGTAAGCATCTACCCCTCGTACAACTGTCGGATTAGTAATCGATCCGTCTTTGTCTACAACAAACTGAACAATTACGCGTCCTTGTGAGCCCATCTCCTGAGACATTGTCGGATATTTGATATGAGTACTCAAATATTTCAGCAATTCAGCTGAACCACCAGGAAATTCAGGCATGATTTCTACACTTACGTGAATAACATCTTCCTCAACTTCTTTAGTTTCCACTACTGGCGGTACCCAAACAACCTTGTAAGGTTCATTCACATTGTCCGGCACTACTGAAACGTTATCCGTCACCTCTTCGGTATCATCTACTATTTCGATCCATTCGGATTGCTTGATTTCCGGTGGAGGGGGCGGTTCCAGTTTCTCTTCAGGGAATGTGATTGGAACGAGCTCCGTTACAAAGATGGATTCATCATCTGGTGATACTGCCGCAACTCTTACATCATGCTGTGTCCATTCGAACGATACGAACATGAAAGCAAGCGCAACAACCAAACCCATCAACAACCAAGAACCTCTTTGATTCTCAATTGCAGCCTTTTTTGATTTTTTGGCTTCCATAAAAAATGTGTTTAAGTAATTAATAATAGAAAATATATAGTATATACACTACTTTTCGTTTTCTGTCTTAAGCATTACTTAAAGTGCTCTCTAGCTGCGATAAATATAGTATTTTTATGGATAGGATGTAACTTTAGTTCTTGTTTATTTTATTCTTTTTCCTTCTTTTGGATAAAATTTATGAATTAACAGTCAAATTCGCCATTCTACTTTCACAAGCAAAATCTGTCTTGCAACTCTTTTTTATATTTCCTGGAAACAAATAGCTCTGTCACGTTATCAAAAGGCGGATAAAGCATACATTTATTATCCTTTATAATCATCAAATAATCGATATTAATAATATATGATTGATGTATCTGAACAAAACTAGGCGAATATTTGATTATCTGTTCAGCAGTCATTCCACGCCGTAACACCACTGGCAATTGAGTGCTAAGTATCACCTCCCATTGCTTGCGTTCGGCACAATAACGAAAAAACACAACCTCAGCCGGATGCAAGGCACGCATATCATTAGTCGGTGTAAACACTATGAATGTTTGCCCCATATACAAAGATGCTCCTATTGGCAATGACCTTTTTTGTTCCGCTTCTACTTGTGTTATAAAGCGTGTAAGAATGTACTCCAGTTCCTGTTCCTTGAATGGTTTCAACAAATAATCGAACACCGATTCTCTAATAGCATGTATCATATACTTTTTATAAGCCGTATAGAAAACCACCCGTATATTCCATGAAATACTGTCGCGCAGACCATGCAACAAATCCAAACCTGCTGTATCCGACATTTCCACATCCAAAAACAACAAATCCGGTTGTATCTTAACTATAAGTTTCTTTCCCTGCTTATCATTTCGCGCAGTTCCTTCTATAGAGAAGCGTGGATTCTTTTTCAATGCATCACTCAACTTCCCAATAGCCACTTCATCGTCATCAACTATAACTACTTTATACTTATTCATATCTTCTGTGTTTTCTTCTGGTGGATATTCCCATAATATTATATCCAGTTACTATTTCATCAAGTGAGGATGCGGTGTACGAGGCACCTGCCTGGCTTTTTCTCTTATACCATATTGATCCGAAGTTTTAAACGAATTAAAATCTCGCAACGGATCATAATTTATATCCTTTGCAAAGAACTCTTCTATTACAAATGGCTCACCAGCTACTGTTTTAATTCTCTCTACAATCAGCTGACGCGATATTGTATTGAAATATAGACGGTTATCATCCATACAACTTATAATTTCAGAGTGCCAGATACCACTCTTATAGCCCATCCCTCCTTCGAAAAAGCCTGTGCGGGGATACCGGGAATCATTCAGCAAGTGCTTCCAATAGACGCTACCCTTAGTATTATTAAAATCTGTCGTAAGGTTCAGACCAAGGGGAACCTCCCATGCCTGGCTTTCTATTGACTCAGCTGTATAGTTTGGGCTATCGTTATAATGATATTCATCTAATAGTTTACCAAAGCCATGTCCTCCGCCTTCATGTACAAAAACATTTTTCCAATCACCAGTACTTATACCAATACTAGAATTTCCAGACCATTGAAGATTCCCTTCTGTCAGCGGAATAATAGCATAACTTAATCCGTTATTCCATATCCAACATATACCTCCATAGCGTGAATCATTAACTAAAAGAAAAACAGGAACTTTATCAATAGACGTTTTATTCTCTATGATATCCGGACAGGTAGAACTCACGAAATCGAAAATCTCATTATAATCTTTTACTTGCATGTCCGAGTAATTGTTTCCCCAACTTGTTTTAAAATAGGTGTTTCTCATTTTTCCCGTATCCGTATTTCCCGCACCAGTTTCTTCTGAAACAGTAGGAAGGATATAAACATTGAAATATTCACGATATGATTTATATGGCTCTACAGAGAACAAACAGTTTAAAGCTTCACGTGCACTACTTTCAAACAAGCCATTAGGCGCTAATTCATTGGTGGTAAATCCATCACCTGTTACAACCAGAGTTACCAGATGTTTTTCCCTCATTTTCTGATATACGATAACATCTCCTGTCGAATAGGTTTCGGGAGAATAAAGGCTGCCTTGCGTCACATTGACGCTTTCCCAGTTAGCTACACTAACGCCATTCAATGTAACCTGCCTGTCTCCCAAAACAGTAAGATGCATAATATAATGTACTCCAGAATCAAAAGTTTGGTCTAGTTTTATAAAAAAAGGACTCTCATTAACCTTCAATTCTATGGCTTGTTCATCAGAAAGATGCTGAGGCGGAATTAAAAGTGAAAATCGCCTTGAACTGTTATCAGAGGTTTCCTCTTTTAATTTCATAGCTTCAATACTCGTTACGGTTCCATGAGTACTTACCGCACCATTTTCCAAATTTAATGAACATTGGTTGCACGCTTTCAGATATATATTGGAACAAACATCTGATATCCCATTGGCATAATCCACTTGAAATGTAACTTGTGACATCAAGTGAGAAAAATGAATATCAACCGCTGCTTCAGATATAATGTATTCCTGTTCGGCAAATAACAAATCGCTTTCTTTCTGTTTATTCGCATTATTTTGCAGAGTTGCAACTTCAAATGGCAGAACAGCGTTTTCTAATGGCTGCATAAATGGATAATAAGCTACCATCCTCATTTTCTGACCTTTATCCTCAGCAGGGAATGAAAACCGCTTACCGAGTGACCATTGATTGCCGTCAAAAATACAAGCTTGATTATATAAATAGCTGTCAGTAGAGAGCTGACTACCTTGTTCTGTTAAAAATACTCCGATAATATCTCCTGTATTAAAAGAAATACTTGAATCTTGTGATTTTCCATCAGTTGACTGAAATCCATTAGATATAGATTGACTGATTTCAAAGTATATTCTTTCTTCTTCGTGTTCGGTAGAACAAGCTGCCAGAACAAGCAGCATTACTAAGGTACGTAAGCCAGATAAATCAATGCGTTTCATATATCATTCATTTTATTGGACAGTTGATAAATCTATTATTATCTTATACTCCTTTCCACTTTCTAATATAAGAGGCTCTTGCAATTGATAATGGTAAAAACGACCTTTATATTTGAAATTAATCCACTGTCCGACCGGAACGCTTTGCGGAATGATTATAGCCTCAGCTGTTTGCCTATTTTCGTCATAATACATTTGAATAACCTGTGGTGATATACTTGACTCATAGCTCACTTCTCCGGTGACTAGATTAACGATAGCTCTATTATAGACATTGGTCACTTGTACCCCATTCTTCATATCACTGTTTGCAATAGAAGTAGTATTTATGAATGAAACAGTTAATTTACTGAACAAGTGATTGAATAATAAAGGAATCCCTCCATTGTACTTCTCATAAATAATATCTGTAGTAGAAGCCCATAAGAAATCACTTTGTCTTAATAATTTCCGATTACTTTGATCATTCGGAAGCTGAAAGTAAACGTTTGTGAAGTCTTTATCTAACGTACTGCTAGCATAGGGATAATATCCTATCCCCATAAGTGTATAGGGGACTTTTTGCCAATACAGTTGCATCTCAGAATCCCAGCCAACACTTCCATTATATTCAACGGGAATATTACTTACCCAACATTCGCTACCATATTTCCACTTTGCAGCTTTGTTCTGATCAAATAGGAAAATTCCAATTTTATCTCCTTCTTCAAATCCTCGTTCCATAGTCGAACGTGTGGATACACTGACAGCAGGAAGAAAGGTTATTATTTCTTTATCGCATTTATCAACTTCTTCACTACTACACGAATGGAATAAAAACAATAGAATAACAATCAGAGTTTGTAAGTATATAACCGTTTTCATAATTATTAGATCTAAAATAAAGAAGAACAAGCCTTAATCTTACAAGGCTTGTTCCTGAAAACATTATTTATTAATTAACGAATACGAGTAATAGTTGCTCCTTTAAACAAGGTGTTTTCATTTACAATCATACCGATATGAGCAATGCCTTTTGCTGTATTCCTATTACTTTCGTTTATTCTCATTACACCATTGGTCTTAGATTCCCAATGATAGTTATTAATAGTACCACCTAATTCTCCACTCTGTCCAACTCCCCATGTAACAGTTTGAAGTTTTGTTATACTAGATGTTCTAGCACGAGTCCATCCTCCCGATTGTAAAATTGGATCAAAGTCAGCATTAGGTCTTTCTTTTATATTTTTAGAGAAATACCAAGCAACTAAACCGTCTGAGGAGTTATAGTAATTTGAAGAGTATTCTAAAATCCATTGATAATATTTAGTGGCATACGCACCGATAGTTGTATACCAAGACCATTCACTAGTTGTATATGTAACATTGCTTACATACGCCTCTGGCTGGTTAGTTCCAGACTTCGTCGTGATTTCTTTCCTTATAAGCTCCCCTCGTTCACCGTCCTTATTAAATCCTAAAAGGAATAAAACATGCTTAGTTTGAGGCTCTAGATTATAAAATGAAATTACATAATTATCATTAGGCGTATTGCGGTTTTCATCTTTCTTCATAACATCTATTATTTCTTCATCTGTATATCTTTCAATGAATGAAGCTTCAAACACCACAGCATAGAAATATGTTACATTGTTACCATACTCAAAGTCTGTAGCAAAACAATCGCTCAACACAACAACCGTTTGGGCTGTCACATTACTTCCTGCTGCCAAGCCGGCTTTCTGAATAATTTTCACTGATTGAGAAGAGCCACCTGACGAGGATATATTGAGTGTAACATCCCGATCAGCAGGTGAGTTATTGAAACTGTTTGCTGATACTTTAATAGCAGCATTTCCTACACCATTTGTTGAAGATACAGTCAGCCATTCAGGCACTCCGCTAATACTCCAAGAAGTATTACATGTGATATTGAATGTTTGTTCTTTTCCTGCTTCTGCAAGATTAATTTCTTTCACATCAACAGATAGAGATACAGAAACTCCTTGCTGCACTACGGATACAGGTTCAGAAATCTCGCCTCCTTCGCTTTGCACTATAAGTGTACATTTACGTTCATCTATATCTTTACTCTCTTGTGCTGTTAATACCACAGAAGCATTTCCTTTGCCCGATGAACTGGATAGAGACAACCATCCTGAAGCCCCGGTTATAAGCCATGAGGTATTACTTTGGATTTTCAGTACTTGTGAATCTCCGTCTGAAGAAAGTGTAAACGTATTAGGAGACACAGTCAATAATGTTTCCGCTTCATCGTCATCACTACCTCCGCAACTTGCTATAACAAGCACAAGAATGAATGTTAGCAAATAATTTCGTTTCATATGTTCATTGTTTGTGTATGTAGTCCCCAATCATACCGTTTTAATGTAATTGTATTCGATTTATATAAGAAAACGCATAGGGACTATACTAAATATCCATTCATAAAGAGCAATTTCATCTTTTATGAGAGTGATAGATATTAGTATTTGCTGTTTCATATACAAATATTGTTATGAGTTAATTTTATTATAAATATCTTAGAACATAATTGAAGAGTAGCTTCCAAATGAGATGTAGCCTTCATTATATTGTTCGCTACAACCACACAGTATGATAAACAGACATAGAAAAATACAATATTTTTTCATGTTTTGAATGTGTATATAGATTAATTACTATTAGCAAAGATAAGAAACCGGGTAAAATAAAAAAAACACAATAAACGCGAAATATGATTATCCGGTCGTTTCGAACGACTAATTGAATGAAATTCGTGCTTAAACGGGCAATAAATTATATCAATATCTAACATAAGATATGATTTCAGATACTCTCGGACAGATTACCTCTTTCACATCTAGACATTGGTAGAAATCACTTATATATTTCAAACTCAATACAATTTTAGAACACAATATAAGCAGCGCTTTAGATTTCAGTTTGCAAAACATAAAACAAAAATATACAGTATAGTGTCATATTTTGCAGTATAAGTCATATTATCGCATTTTAATCCAATGTTCATTTTTCACTATTTTTTTATTCACTTTTTTATTCATTACTTTGCATATATAGTTATGTGATTATCTAACGCCAACAATATCACATACTTAATAAAAAAGCACTTATTAAGACAAACTAATAATTTATGCATGGAAAGACGATCTATGTAAGAAAAGATTTCTTTCCATTTAATCTATAAGCTTTATGTTAGACACAGGACAAGTTATAGCAGATAGATACGAACTACTCAAACAATTAGGAAGAGGTGGTTTTTCAGAAGTTTGGTTAGCACTGGATAAACTCACAGATGTTAAAGTAGCCATAAAAATATATGCGCCGGGTATGGGGCTTGACGATGCCGGGATTTCTCTCTTTACACAAGAATTTTCTTTAGTATTTGATATTAATCATACCAATTTATTACATCCTACTTACTATGATTGTTGGGAGCGAATGCCATATCTGATTCTGCCCTTCTGCAAAAACGGGTCTATATTCAAATACCTCACTGACAATAATCGAATCACAGAAACCGAAAGTTGGCATCTACTTCATGATGTTGCCGAAGGACTAGCCTATCTTCATGCAAAGCTTCCTCCTGTTATTCATCAAGATATAAAACCTGATAATATTTTAATTAATGATGAAAACGGGTATATGATAACCGACTTCGGGATCAGTACACGAATTAGAAGTACATTACGTAGAAATCAAGGGCAAGAACTAAGTGGAGGCACATTAGCTTACATGGGACCCGAACGTTTCGGCCCATCCCCTACCCCTATTATGGCAAGTGACATCTGGTCATTAGGGGCGACAATGTACGAACTGCTAACGGGGTTACCTCCTTATGGTGATCATGGAGGTCTGTTGCAGAAAAACGGTGCGGATATCCCACTTATTAATAATGAGGAGTATTCACAAGAACTTAAGGATATCGTTTATAAATGTCTTGCTCTAAACACATGGGACAGACCTACGGCCAGACAAATCGCAGATTATGCCTTCCAGCATATCAATGGAAATTCAGCACCCTTTAACATACAAAGTTCACAACAAACGACCTCTGATCTTTCATCAAAAGATGAGATAAATGAAATTCAAACTCCAGAAGGACATGAAAATTTTTCATTTGAATTAAAGGATAATCATGAACCCTCATCCATTCATTCTGATGCAGAATTTCCTGTTATGCAATCATCCGATATAAAAAAGAGAGTTGCTACGCTGTTTAAAAGAGAGCATCGCAAACTCATTATTATTGCGGCTATTATAATTATATGTGCAACCATTGTTACTATCTATTTGGCGACAAGTGGGAAAGAAGCTACACCGGAGCCAAAACAAGAAATAGCTTCAAAAACCAATGCTAACGATAGCATATGCTCGGCAATCATTCTAGAAGGCAATAATTACAAAAGCCAAGGTAACATATTTCGAGATAAAATAGATACTTTAAGACAGAATAATGACTCCGTTTTTGAAGATTTCTATATAAATGCTATCAAGAAGTATCGTGAAGTAAATCACTACAAAGATTCCATTTCTAAGGGAGTATATATGAATGCAGAAGATCAAATAAAGCAAGTAGAAATTATATTAGATTCTGCATACAATCTTTTTATACTAAAAGCAGATACAATGAGAATGTTTGACGAAATAGAAGCAGCAAAAGTTTTCGAAAATCGTGCAAAGAAAATAGAACCATATATAAACATAGACAACAATAACAATGAAGAAATGCATTAAGTTACTAATTCTAGTCTTCGCTCTTGCTATGCCAATAAGTACATGGGGGCAGTGTGCCGCCATTTACAAAAAAGGGGAGACAAGCATGAAAAAAGGAAGATACAGAGAAGCTATCAAGTCCTTTAAAGCAGCAATGAAATGCGACAGCAAACTGGAGCAGGATTGCAAAAGTAAGATTAAGGAATGCGAGGAGAAACTCAAACCGGCTCCCAAGTCCACTCCTGCCCCTGCCATCGAAGTTACCAGACTTGCCATTACCCCGGATTCTGTAAGATTTGGCTACGAGACGACAAAGGCCGAATACATCAAAGTAGATAGTGCTCCGGAAGAATGGACGGCAACTTCAGATTCAAACTGGTGTAAAGTGATTCCTCATGGAAAAAACTTATCTGTAAGTTGTGAAATAAACCAACTGACTTCAGAACGTAAAGCCACTGTGACCATTAGCAACGGGAAAATGGAAGAAACAGTCAAGGTCGTTCAAAGCGGTCAAAAAGAATTCATCAATATAGCATTGGACAAATTGGAGTTCGGTTCCAAAGGCGAAATTAAAGAATTACCAATAAAGACGAATACAGAATGGGAAGTAATAAATATTCCAAGTTGGTGCGAAGTCATAGCAAAGGACAGTGACAAACTGATTCTAAAAGTTGGTAAAACCAAAAAAGCCAAAGAAGGAACTTTGATACTAAAGACGAAAGGAGGAGAAATTTCTTCCGCCATCCTCTCACAGAAAAAAGGAGGTATATTTTAAGATGATTAGAGATGACTATACATGAATCGTCATCTTAGGCGTCGACTTATTTATACTTTAAGTGGTTCAACAATTAAAATAAGTTCTTATGAGATGTATGAATTGTGGTTGGGACAATCTATCTGATACAACGGTCTGTCTAAAATGTGGACAACTATTGAGTATTTCGACTGGTTACGCCAACAATCAAAATGATTTTGTGTCAAGAGAAGGTTATGGAGAAGCCATCCCCAAACCCACAGTGCTAAATGCAAATCCTAATAGAGAAAAGTGCAGAAAAACTGTTGTATTCCCCACTTTGAATGAACCTGATACCCATTCTGCTATCACACAGCCTGCTACAGAATGCCCGAACTGCAGTTATCCGATAGTAGGTGAATTTACAAGCTGCCCTTGCTGTGGAACGCCTCTGGAAAGAGCCGATAAATCCGCAGACGACAAACATAAAAAAATAAAAGAAAAAACATCTTTCTTGCCGGAAGATAAAATGACTTGTCAGGAATGCGGAAAAGAGATAGATATTACCTGCTCATTCTGTCCGCACTGTGGTGTCCGTGTACATCGTCCCACTATCCGACGACAGATAAAAAATATAGCAGAAACAGAACCGGAAGATATTACACCTCATTGTTCTTTAACCATCATTCCGGAAGAGAATGAAAACATTCCTTCAGAAAAAATGGAATATGAAGGAAAATCGATCATTCTGAACCGAGAAAACACAGAAGTATCTAACCGGACTATCACCTCAAAGGAACAAGCAGAAATAGTTTTCGAAGATGGGCATTGGTATCTGCTCGACCGGAGTGAACTAAGAACAACCTTTATTCAGGCAAACAGAAAAATAGAGATCATACCTGATGATATTATCGTATTAGGTGACCGAAGATTTAAATTTGAAAGTGATTCATTGTGACCAACCAATCTGTCGATAGATGTGATTATAATGTAGGAGAATACATCGATAACCGTTATCGGGTTTCCAAAACATTAGGCGAAGGTTCTTTCGGTAAAGTATACCGAGTTACGGACAACGCAGGTAAGGACTATGCGCTGAAACTATTAAGACTTTGGGAGGTTCCACCCGAAATACGGAAACCATTGACAGATCGTTTCGAAATGGAATTCAAAACAGGGCAGATAGACTGTGAATATTTGGTGAGTTCTATAGACTATGGTACGGTTGGAGGCAATCCCTATATCGTCATGGAGTATTGCCCGGGAGGAGATCTGACACCCTATTTAGGCTCTCAGAACAGTAAAATCCCTTTGATTTGCCAACAAATCCTTCTTGGCCTACATTCTTTACACATCAGAGGAAAAGTCCACCGCGACTTAAAACCGGAGAATGTTCTTTTTAAGAGCAATGGAGTAGCTGCACTGACAGACTTCGGTATAGCGGGCGATAGAAATAAACGTATGACGGAACGTAACATTTTCGGCAAGCCCAATCAAATATTCGGAACTTATGCCTATATGCCCCCCGAACAAGTGAACCGTATGCGAGGTGAAGCCACAGTTTTACCTACTACAGATATTTTTTCTTTTGGAGTATTGGCCTTCCAACTTTTGACCGGTAGCCTGCCCTTTGGTGAATTAACCAGTCATAATGAATTGGCTCTATACCAAAAACGAGGAAAAGATGGAGACTGGAACCGCCGGAAGTTAGTACAGATAAAAAACGGGAAAGAATGGGATCGACTTTTTTCTGGGTGTCTGAATCCCGATTTTAAAAACCGCTTTCAATCCGTCAAGGAAGTTTTGAAATATCTGCCGGAGACCCAACAGGTCCCTATGGAAAGGGGATATTGCCCACCACAAACTGTCCAAGGTTTTTGCATGCGTATCATGCAGGGCGAAGAGTATGGAAAGCTTTATCAACTAAGCGAATTTGCCACACATGGTTGCAGAATACTTACTATCGGCAGAGAGTCTGATAATCTGCTGCCTGTAACAGAGCGGCAAAGTACTTATGTATCACGCCATCATTGTACACTGGAAACGACACCTTCCGGTGACCATTGGATTATTCGGGACGGACAATGGCAAAAAGAACAAAAAGTATGGCAGGAATCTAGCAACGGCACTTATGTCAATTCCGCGCAAGTCACCCAACAAGGTTACAGGCTAAAGGTTGGCGATATCATATCTATTGGAGACGTAAAAATGAGATTTGAAAACTATTAACTATATATTAAGTAGTATGGATACACAAAATTACAAACGTACCCTAGCCGGCTCAGTAGGTGCCGGTATGGGAGCATTGATGGGTGCCTCAGGCAGAACTTACTTCATTCTGGAGCATAAGACTCCATCAAAGTATCATCAGGCAGGCGAATCTCAAAAAATCATTGTCGATCAAGTAGAGTTGGGTAGAGATGCCTCCTGCCAAGTACGCTTTGATGAAAGTTTCGAAACAGTGAGCCGCAAACACGCTGCAATTGTACGTGATGGTGAAAATTGGAAACTAATTCATCTCTCACACTCCAATCCGACATTAGTAAACGGACATCCGATTAATGGTTCTTACTATTTACAAACCGGAGATGAGATACAATTATCTGTAGGAGGACCACGCTTGGGATTTATAGTTCCACAAGGGCGCCAAGCGTTAACTTCCAGTATCGGTTTGACAGAAAGAATGAGTCTTTTCCGTAAGCAAGCCTTACGCCCCTACAAAACGGCATTAACTATTATGGGGATTGTTTTCGTATTGGCTGTTGCCGGTCTGGCTGCATGGAATTATAGTTTGGGTGTAAAGAATGACTTACTGGCTCAGAAAACAGAACAACAAGAAGTTCAACTAAGAGGGTATCAGAACCAGTTGGATTCACTAGGAACTGAACGTGCGGCTTTAGAAACACAACAACGGGAACTAGAAGCTAAATTACGAACTAGCGATGGAAATACAGAAGCATTAAAGTCACAGCTAGCTAATGTAAATAATCAATTAGGCAATGTAAATGCCAGTTTCTATAAAGTAAAATCTGATTTGGACAATCTTTCAAGTACCATAGCTGCCGAAAATGCGACAGAAGAAGTAGAAGAAGCCAGTTATAAGCCACAGACAACTCAACAGGCGAGGTCTCATCAAGATAATGTAGAGTCCGATGTGGTAGAAGAACAAGATCATAATGCTTCGGGAGATCTGAAAGATTATTACGATCATATCTATACAATCAAAGTTGACCATATTGAAATCGAATATAATGGCTCAAAATTCGATCCGGGCATACAAGTATCAGATATTATTTGCGGAACCGGTTTTATGCTATCTGACGGAACATTTGTTACAGACAGACAAAACGTTGAGCCATGGATTTTCTCTAATACCGAATGGAAAGATTCATGGCGTAGACTACTGGCCATATACAGAGGAGCCGGATGTAACATAATATTACATTATCGTGCTTATAGCACCAAGGGAACAGGAAAACCTTTAACATTCACAAATGCAGACTTTAGCAGAAACCAATTATATGACACCACATTTACTGAAATAGAGGTGGAAAAGTCAATCAGGGTACAACTAAGAGAGCATGGTATAAAGCTAGCTTATAAACGTAGAAACTATGTACAAGTCAGTATAGTGACTCCTGCTGCGTATAGCTGGGCATATATTAGAGGTAAAGGTACTTTCGGCGAAGGTCTTCCTTTTGATACAACAGCAGCAAACAACATGAATGGAGGAACTGAAATACAGATGGTAGGCTATGCAGGTTATGCTGACATTCATAATCTAACTCCGGCACACTTCAACGACCACACTAATATTTCTGATACAAAATACCGAACTATCGTATTACAAAACCGCGTGGCGGAACCTGGATATTATGGTTCTCCAGCATTCCTTCTGGAAAATGGAACATATCAGGTAATCGGCTTCATGGTAGGTAGTATAGAGGGCAAAGACCGTTTAGTTCCAATAGGAAATATAAAATAAAAATTATGTCTGAGATAAAAATTAAATTAGCGGCAGGCACTGATGTTGGTTTAGTCAGGAAAAACAACGAAGACAACTTTGTAGTAAACCGGGATTTAAGCCAATCGGAATGGATCATTCCTCAATCTTCCGAAACCATTCCTTTAGGTAAGTATGGCACTTTACTGGTAGTAGCCGACGGAATGGGTGGTACTAACGCCGGAGAGGTTGCATCCGCCATTGCCATTGAGACGGTGCAAAACGCATTTACGCCAGAAAAGCTGGACAAGATCGTAACACTCGAAGGTGAGATGGCCACAGAAGAAGCTATTGAAGAATTCTTGACCAAGACAGTCAAAGCCGCTGATTTAAATATTGTCAATGCAAGTAAAGAAGATAGTAGTACCCAAGGCATGGGTACTACTATTGTCATTGCCTGGATATTAAATGAAAAAGCCTATATTAGTTGGTGCGGTGACAGCCGCTGCTATGTGTTCAATGCCAATTCGGGATTCTGCCGTCTATCCAAGGACCACTCCTACGTACAAGACTTGGTCGATCAAGGAAAACTGGATCCGGAGAATGCTTTTGACCACCCTTACAACAATGTCATAACTCGTTGTTTAGGTGATCCGACCAATCGTTCCAATCCCGATTTCCGCTCTTACAATCTAAAGGACGATGACATCTTCCTGCTTTGCAGCGATGGTCTATGCGGTTTGTGCCACGACGAAGAGATTATGCAAATCATTGAGGAAAATCAAAATGATTTGGTGGTCTGTAAAGACCAACTGATAGAAGCCGCTCTTGCTGTCGGCGGATATGACAATGTAACGATAGTACTTTGTCATATTATCCAGAAAGAGACGGACGAGCCCAAAGCTAATCTGAACAACACTGTATTCAGCAAACCGAATAACCATAAATTCCGGAAAATAGTTCTATTACTTTTTGTCTTAGCCCTGTTACTGGGAGGTTATCTTTATAAAAACCCACAGCTATCCGCAAAGTGGAAAGCTAAGATTTTTCCGACGGATACAGTCATTGTTACAGAAACAGATACCTCAACAATCTCTCCTCAACCAGATTGACAAACAAAACACATGCAGTTCAACAGTGGTGACATATTTGCTGAACACTATCAGCTGGAGAAAAAATTAGGCACAGGAAGCTTCGGAGAAGTCTGGTTAGCCCGAAACACATTGGCAGATGTAGAAGTTGCCATAAAGTTTTATGGCCTGTTGGATGATAACGGCATAAAAGACTTTCGGGAAGAGTTCAAACTTGCCTATAAATTACATCATCCCAACTTATTACATCTTAATCATTTTGATGTATTCGAAAGATGTCCGTTCCTGATAATGCCTTACTGTTCTAATGGTTCCTCCGCTACCTTGATCGGCAAAATGTCCGAAAAGCAAATCTGGCATTTCATACGCGACGTATCATGTGGACTCATGTTCTTGCACAGTCAAAACCCGCCAATCATCCATCAAGATATAAAGCCCGATAATATTCTAATCGGTGATGATGGTAAATTTATCATTTCCGACTTCGGCATTAGCCGCAAATTAGAACATACATTCCGTAAAGGCACTAACAAAGTAAAAAGTTCCGGAACACTTGCTTATATGGGACCGGAACACTTTTCTGAGAAACCATTTATTGCAGGTACCAGCGACATATGGTCTTTAGGCATGAGTATTTACGAATTGCTGACCGGTCACATTTTATGGGAAGGTATGGGTGGTTGTGTCCAACTGAATGGTGCACGTATCCCAGCCTTAGATAACGGCTATTCTCCCCAACTGGACCAGTTTCTTCATGCATGCCTCTCGCTTAACACATGGGATCGTCCCACTGCTCAGCAAGCTTATAACTATGCTAACTCTATGCTAAGGCAAGAAGTAAATCATCCGCACTCACCATCAGCGGTACATGCTTCAACACCTCCACTCCCACCAGCGCCATCACGTTTACAAAAAAGAATTCGTCTCTCCACTATAAACAAACGCATGGCAGGATGGATTATTCTCGGCATATTATTCCTATTCATGCTGATCAAAGGAGTTTCCGCATTCTTCGGAAGTATTGAGGAAGAGCGCAGATATAACGCCTGCCGGACAACAGAGGATTTCCGACATTTCCTGAATCGTTATCCTGCCTCATCTCATGCAAAGTTTGTAAAACAGAAAATTTGTATGCTGGTAGAAGACAGCATTAAAAAAGAAATAAAAAAGAATAGAGTAATCGCACCAGTAAGTGTAGATACTATAGAACCGGAACAACCTAAAAAGGAAGAAATAGTAGTAAAGCATCCTTCTTGGTCACGTCCAAAGCCTAAAGTAGAAATAGTTTCCCCCGCTCCTGACACAAAAAAAGTCAAAAGAGAAGATGAAGAACGCATGTTCCTCAATTGTCAGACCATAACCGATTATGAGAAATATCTGCGACAATATCCCAAAGGAAAGTTCGCTTATAAAGCCAAAAGGGCAATTCAACAAATAGAGTCCGGAATGATGGAGAGTCATCCGACACAGGAAATACACGTCAAAAAAAGCACCAGAGTAAGTTTCGGGCTATAACCACTAACTTCAATAGATAGATTATTTTCTCATTTTTCTCTATCACCTATCACCCGTCACTCCACATACAGTTATTCATCGCACTTGCAGACAAGATGACAGGTTATCCGAACCTATCACCACATCTATCACCTATCACCACTTGTATCATCCAAAACATTAATACTTATCACCTAGAGTATTGGTAGATAAGTTCCACTCTATTAGAACTAAACTTCCTTTTCTCTAATAAATAACTTCCTTTCTGCCTATTGCAAGCTATAAACGAAAGTTCTGTTTTTATAAATGCAAGCTTCATTTATAAAAACAAAGCTTTCATTTTTATAATTAAAACTTGCATTTATAGTTTGCAAGCGGACAAAAACAACTTTACTATTAGAGGAAAGGAACTTTGCAATAGGAAGAAAGGAACTTTTCTATTAATAGACAACACGTAAACCTATAATAGACAACGAACCAACCAATATACAAAAAACTTTAAGAAAAGTACAACACAAACATTTGTGAAGCCGAATAATAAAGCGTACCTTTACATGCCTTCCGGAAGAAAGACATTAACAATAACAAATTCAATAATTAGATCATTTTACAGACACATTCATTATGAAACTTACTTTGATGCGGGACAACGGAGGGACACCAACCATGCGAACGTTGGACATAAACCTACAAATAGAAGCGATGAAGCATGAGACGAAAGCCCAACCGATCAGCAATCTACGGACAAGCATACGTTACGCATCACCGGACGCCAAGCTGGACGACGCCAAGAAATTGGCAAAAGTCATCCCGGCTGCAGCTTTTCGCAAAACGGCCAACGGCATACAGATGACCGCATACAACGGAATCATACAAATAGAAGTCAATCATCTGGCAAACTTGATGGAAGTGAACCGGGTGAAGCAGGAAGCGGAAGAGCTTTCGCAGACTTATCTTGCTTTCATGGGTTCCAGCGGACATTCCGTAAAAATATGGGTACGGTTCACACGACCGGACAAATCACTTCCCAAAAACCGGGAAGAAGCGGAAATCTTTCAAGCGCATGCCTATAGAAAAGCTGTCAGCTTATACCAGCCGATACTCTCCTATTCCATTGAATTGAAAAATCCGGCATTAGAGCAATTTTGCCGGCAAACATACGACCCGGAACTTTATTACAATCCCGACTCCACCATTATGTATATGCGCCAGCCAATGGAAATGCCCTCGGAAACGACCTACCAAGAAGCCGTACAGGCGGAAACATCGCCATTCAAGCGATTGATCCCGGGATATGACAGTCTTGAAACATTGTCTGCGCTCTTCGAAGTGGCTTTAAACAAGGCATGCCAATCTTTAAGCGAACTTCAGCCGGGGATATATCCCCGATCCGATGAAGACTTGAAGCCTTTATTGGTTCAGTTAGCCGAAAATTGCTTCCAGGCAGGCATACCGGAAGAAGAAACCGCCCGTTGGGCAATCGCTCATTTATATAGGCAGAAAAAAGAGTTTCTGATCCGCCAGACAGTACAGAGTGTATACACCATCGCCAAAGGCTTCGGCAAAAAATCTCCCCTATCGGCAGAACAGGAACTGGAGCTGCGAACGGAAGAATTTATGCAACGCAGATACGAATTCCGTTACAATACAATGACGACAGTAACGGAATATCGGGAACGGAATACGTTTTGTTTCTACTTCCGCCCCCTGAGCAGCCGTGTTCGAAACAGTATCGCCATGAACGCAAGGCTGGAAGGACTCAGTCTTTGGGACAGGGATGTGGTCCGTTATCTGGACTCCGACCGGATTCCGATTTTCAATCCGATCGAAGATTTTCTCTTCGGACTGGATGTACGTTGGGACGGGCACGACCGGATTCGCGAACTAGCAGCCCGGGTTCCCTGCAACAACCGACATTGGGCGGACTTGTTCTATCGCTGGTTTCTGAATATGGTGGCACATTGGCGGCAGACAGACCGGAAATATGCGAATTGCACTGTACCATTGCTCGTAGGTCCGCAGGCTTACCGGAAGTCTACTTTTTGCCGGAGTCTACTTCCTCCCGAATTGCAGGCATATTACACGGACCGCATTGATTTCAGTAACAAACGGGATGCCGAGATATCCCTCAATCGGTTCGCACTGATCAATATGGACGAATTTGACCAGAACAGAGTGAATCAACAGGCTTTTTTGAAACATATTCTTCAGAAACCGATTGTCAATGTCCGCCGTCCACACGGTACGGCTACGCAAGAGATGCGTCGTTACGCCTCCTTCATTGGGACGAGCAATCACAAAGACCTGCTGACGGACACTTCCGGTAGCCGCCGTTATATTGTTGTCGATGTGACCGGACCAATCGATTGTTCCCCAATTGATTACGAACAGCTCTATGCACAGGCGATGCATGATCTATACAAGGGGGAACGGTATTGGTTTGATCCGGAAGATGAGAAGGTGATGAATGAAAGTAACCAGGAGTTCCAAGTGATGCCAATTGCAGAACAATTATTCCATGAGTATTTCCGGGCAGCTACAGAAGGAGAAGAATGCGAACAATTCCTTGCCATCGAAATTCTGGAGCAGGTGCAACATGATAGCAAGATTCGCGTATCCGATTGCAATATTATTCAGTTCGGAAGAATATTACAAAAGAATCGGGTGCCTTCTGTGCATACCAAACGAGGTAATGTGTATCGGGTGGTACGGATTAAAGCAAAAAGAGAATAAATATATGTGTGTGCAGACGGTGATAGGTGATAGATCAGTGGCAGATGGTCTGCGACCTATCACCAGCATACATTACTGATGAATAAAGAGTTTCAGGAGGTGGTGACAGGTTGAAAGAGGAAAATCAATTTTCATTAGTTTCCTTCACTTTCTTCCCGCCAATAATATTCAGAATAATGTTCATAGCCCCCTTTCCCACGAAAGAAGTACCTACCACGACAACTTTGGGCAAAGACTTCAACGCCTCTTTCACGGCTACACGCTTTGCTTTTCTTTTGGCTTTGATTCCATTTAATGAATTCATTCCATCAATCAGATAGTTACGCGTCACATAACCGATACGCAAAGTCATCAACGAATTCACGATGCCATCGCATATCGAGCCGATGACTACACCCGGTATTTTCACATTAGACAGAATGCTCAAAAAGCCGGTATCTCCCGAAACGGTATCACCAATGTCATCCAAATCAACATCGGCAGCGTCAACAGAAGCATCGGAAATGTCAATATCGGACGCTGCATCCGAAGATTGATCTGCTAATGAACCGAAGGGGGTAACCGAACCCATATCTTTAAAGACTTCGGATGCAACGAATGTCATTAATGAAGTAACCAGGATATTGACATACTGCCGGAACAACTGCTGCCTCGTAGGCCGGAAGCCGGAAGCCATAATCACATCCTCTATCATTTTATAATTCATATAAAGCACGGATACCGTGTCCAGCTTTCCATTCTGCGAAATAGCCGTAATCATAAAGACAGATTTTGCCCATTCTATAATACGACGATTGATACCGATGATACGAACCGAATACATATCCTCTATACGCGGACCTGAAGTTTCTTTCAGTTCTCCCCCTTCAATGCGCAATTTCAGCTCCTCGCTTATGATTTGCACCAGTTCTTCCCTGCTCGTTGCATAACGTTCCAAATCTTCACGCAACCTCTGCTGATGCAGTTTTCTTAACTCAGGACAGGACTTATCCTTAGGTATATAATTGCAGTTATCCGCCAGTTTATGTCCAAACGCAACAAGTTGTGCAGTATTCCACTCCCCATCAATAGACAAAGCCGGAATCTGCGGAGCACGATGCACCCGAACGACCGGACGTATAACGACGGCATAAAATACAACCAGAATCAAGGTGTAAAAAGCATACTCTGCCCACGCAACCTGCGATAAGGAGGCTATTTTCTCACCAATAATAATGATGTTACCCAACAATAATATCACAAAAGAGCCCAAAAACAGGAGTGTGATAATTAATAAATTTCGTTTCATTGGCTTATTCTTATCTTATTGAATCCTTAAAACTCTGAACTTGTGCATTTATTGACCGAAGCAACGCATCCTTCCTGTCAAATTCTTCTTTATCAGACACCAGCGCATTCAGATACATTGTTTTTTGTTGTTCCAAAAAATCAATGATACTTTGTTTGCGTACAGGCACATACTGATCGTAAAGGTCATTAGCCGCCTTATATATACTCTTCCCGACAGTCAGCTGAAGATATCCTTTAATCGTTTTCCCGGTATGCGTATGATCTATTCCGGTGATACATTCCATCGCTTTTCTCAGAAAACTCTGAATTTCCATTGTCGAATAAGTCCCGAACGGATTGGGTATTCCGATATGCGGAACAGTCGGATTATTAATATTCTTCACATCAAAAGCTCCCTGCAAATCAAAATCGACCACCGGAAAATCCGTCACTTGCGGCACTGAGTCAAAAGGTGCACAACCTTTCTGCTTCAGAAAAGTATTCATCTTCTCTATAAAAGCCACATCATCTTTCAAGTTAGAGAGTTTCCGCAAATACTGCCGGGCCAGACTATGTTCATGGGAATCAAGGAATTTACTTTTTATCGCCGCTGACGAATCAGTCATAAACTTTGTAACAAGGCTGCGTGTCGCATCTTTCCCCTTCGCTCCACCGGCAAATGCGGAATTGCATCCGGAATCATAATACTCCCTAACGATTTCAGTAAACTCTTTCAAATCATCATCCATATAGACTTGCACCATTTTTCTAAAATCGCTCCCATCGTAACTAAGTTCACTCGCCTGACGGAGTAACTCGTCAAACGAAGTTGCCGCAGCCTGATATTCTATATCGATTGCTTCCTGTTGGTCAATTGATTCTCCGACTAAATTATCCAGTTTTTCCAACTGATTCAGCGTTCTTCCGATTACGCTTCTCAGACGTATATCAGTACTATTGGAGATCACCTTGCCATACAAATCCTTCTCAAATCTCTGAAATTTCGCAGCTTCTTCCTGAAGATCCTCCATTCCCTCATAGCTGGCAGCATCCGCCACTTTTCCCAAGTTCAAACTATATATATTCTCCTTCAACTGGAAGTTACGTCTGCCCATTTCATTCTCGGCAAATTCTACCTGTGCCTTAATTACAGCCTGCTTCTCCTCTTCCGAATGCCAGTAAGCCGCTTCAAACACATTATGTAGAAGACAAACCGGAACTTTCGGATTATTCTCCTGCAGCAACTTCAGAAAACGATTGGAAACCTTCGATATAGCAGAATTTGAACTTTGCACAAATATCACGAAATCTGCCCTTTGAGAGATCGTTTCATAAATAGGATTATCCAAATTCGCATACCCGCCATCCAGCCCGGGCATATCCACCAGAAATATATTATCTTTCAAAAGCTCCCCACCGGAAGTTGTTATGGATGTCACCAGCGTATGATCTGTATTTATCACGCTTTCTTCCAAAGCTAACGAAACACACTCCTCCAGATTAGCATCATTCAATTCTTTCTTTTCAATGCTTATCTCGGAAATGTTTTCCAGTTTTTCAAATCCGCGCAGGCTATCAATAACCGAATCAAACTGTTCTACCTTTCTGGCTTTATCAGCAACAGAAAAAATACGGGTAATGGATTCCTCCTGTCCTTTTGAAATAATGGACGGACGCACCGTACACTCCAAGAAATGAGTGGGGCTGACGTGAGCATGTGCTATGAGATTTACTAAAGTAGATTTTCCCGATTTCACGGGTCCAACCACTAATATAAGAAAAGATCCTCCGTCAAACTCAGAAACACGATTGTTTAGTTTCTGAGTTGATTTACAAACAGCCTCCAAATCTTTTATTTCCCTTACTGACTCCAGAGTTGACATCAATTCCTTAGATCTGCTCTTCAGTATATTCAAGAATATCTTAAGCTCCGACGAAGACATTGTTTCCACTCTTTCTTCTATAAATTTGTATTTACCCATAAACGAGATTTAAATAATGGTACAACCGACTATTCACATGTCATTATAATAATGATGATAAAGTTAGCAGTTTGTCTGGAAATAAAAAATGTATAGAGCACAAAGATTGCATAATAATTGAAAGTTCGTCAAAGTTTTATGGATTCAAGTTCAATTTATCAACAAAAAGTTTCTTCATATCCGCAAAAAACAAGATGTTAAAAACCGAAAAAGCATGCAGTCTTTTCGGTTTCTATTCATCATATTAAAATAATACACGCACATGGATATAAAAGAACTTGTAGATTTATGTAAAAAAGGGAATGAGCAGGCATTAAGTCTACTTTATAAAACCTATTCGAAAAAGATGATGGGAATATGCCTTCATTATATACCTGATAAACAAATCGCACAAGATCTCCTACACGACGGATTCATTGTCATTTTCACTTCGATTGAGACATTACGTACTCCCGAAAAACTGGAAAGCTGGATGGGAATAATTATGAAGAATATTTCATTAAGGTATCTCAACCAAAAGAGTACAAACTCTGCAATTCCCTTATCTGATATCCCTGAAAACGAGGAGCCTATTGACAATTCGCTATCATCTGATTCTATTCCTTATGATAAAATAACAGAAATGGTAGAGAAATTGCCAGAAGGATACAGCAAAATCTTCAAGTTAGCTGTATTGGAGGGATTATCTCACAAGGAAATAGGTAAACTGTTGAATATAGCTCCCCACTCCTCCTCTTCTCAATTATTCAGGGCAAAAGTCTTACTTAAAAAGATGATTTCTGATTACAGGCTGATTCTTATACTAGTGATTTTATTTTTTTTCCCAACGATACACGACTATCTATACTGGAAAAGAAAAGAGACTAAAGATAATCATTGGTCTAACAATGTCATTCGGAAAGTGAAATTAGATAAGAAAGAAGAAAATGAGAGCATTACCTCTTCCGGACATATCTCTCACTACAAAGAAGAACCCCCTTTTAATACTACTTTAGCAAACCTCCCCCGGTTAGCATTAGACACAAGTGCAACAGGATTATCTACCACTTCTGAAATAAAAGACTCAGTAGAGAAACAGCCTGTTGCCAAACCATCTTTTACATGGGAGCATGCAGAGAAAATTATTACATTCTCATATTCAAGCCAAGAATTCACTTCACTCCCCAAAAAGAAAATAGGGAAATGGAAAATGATGTTGGCAGGGTCAGTCGGACCACAACTGGCACAAAACCTATACAAGTTGATGACAACACCACACTCTGACGGTTTGGAAAGCGGTCTCCCCCAGCAAGTCAATACTTGGGAAGAATATTATGACTATTTAAACACCCGCAATCAGGAAGGAACCTTAGGAGACTCGCTTACGCTAATGACAATTGCCAAGAACAACAGTGGAAGAATTATAGAACATCAACACCATAATAGCCCCATCACTATCGGACTAGCATTGAACAAAAAGTTGAATAACCACTGGAGTATAGAAACCGGATTACAATATATTTATTTAAAATCAGAGTTCACCACAGGAAAGGAATATCGGATTCAGGAAACCCAGAAGCTCCATTACATAGGTATTCCTCTCCGTATTTCCTACCGTTTTGGGAATTATAAACAATTCTCATTTTACTCAACAGCCGGTTTACAAATGGAAATCCCGATAAAAGGAACTCTGCATACTTCTCATGTCACAGATAGTGTCCCCATTAATTGGGGTTACCAGTCATTAGATGTACCTTTGCAATGGTCAATCAATGCGAGTACAGGTGTACAATACCACTTTACACCTCACACCAGCATCTATATAGAGCCAACCATTAATTACTATATTCCCGATGGAAGTTCATTGCGCACAATCCGAAAAGAACATCCGGTTACGTTCTCTGTTCCTGTAGGCATTCGTTTCTCTTGGTAAAAAATTCATTCTCCATGCAGTCTTCCGGCTGATAGTTTATCATAACTATAGAACAGTTAGAAACAATAGACAAATCAGATGCAGAAACGACATACAAACCGTGAACGTTATTTTGAGGAACAAGCTCAGACTACGAGAAATTATTATATTCCTTATATTAAAGAATATACTGGAAATCTGCCAAACAAAGTATTGGAAGTAGGGTGTGGCGAAGGAGGGAATCTGCTTCCCTTTGCCGAGCTAGGTTGTGATGTCATTGGAATTGATATTGCCGCATCCCGAATTGAACAAGCACAAAACTTCTTCATCACTAAAAGGCAAAAAGGAACTTTCATCGCTTCTGATATCTTCTTATTAAAAGATTTACAGAAACATTTCCCGCTTATTCTCATACATGATGTAATAGAACATATCGACAACAAGGAGCAATTTCTGCGCAACTTAAAAAAATATCTATCGCCTAACGGAATGATCTTCATTGCTTTTCCTGCCTGGCAAATGCCATTCGGCGGACATCAGCAGATTGCAAGAAGTAAGATTATCTCTCATATGCCATTTATACATTTACTACCTCGTATGTTGTATAAATGGATATTGGAATTATTCAGCGAACAAGAAAGCACAGTCAAAGAGTTATTAACTATCAAATACACCCGATGTACAATAGAAATGTTTCGAAGAGTAGTAAAACAGACTGATTATCAAATCGTCAATGAACAGTTATACTTTATTAACCCACACTACAAAATTAAATTTGGACTAACCCCTCACAAATTAAACAAAACAATAGCATGTATACCTTTCATTAGAAATGTATTCAGTACAAGTTGTTTCTATTTAATAAGACCAACATAGCATTTTATTTCATTATTTACATTAATATTCAAGAAGTTATCAACAGGCTAACTATAAAAGACAAACAGCATTATCAATCATATAAAGCACATAAAGGTCATATTTTGCTCTTTATTGAACAGTATTTTTCCAAAACTATAAAAGAGCTACGTTAAATTTGCATCTGAAAAAGTACGTTAACACTTTAAATTCTAAAAAGTATGCATTTATCTAACACATTACCCCATAATAATCGTATAGAAATAGCTGATGTGCTACGTGGGTTCGCTGTAATGGGAATTACACTTATCCATTTTATCGAACGGTTTAGTCTCAATAGCTTTCCGGAAGAGACCTGTAACTTTCTGATATTTACGGATAGGATAATTTGGGATAGTGTATTTTTCACCTTTTCCGGTAAGGCATACTGCATCTTTGCGTTGCTTTTTGGATTTAGTTTTTTTATTCAAGACAATTCACAAAAACTTAAAGGGAAAGATTTTCGTGGGCGGTTTGCCTGGCGGTTAGTATTACTTCTTTTTATAGCTTGTATTAATTCGGCTTTATTTCCGGGTGAAATATTGGTACTCTACGCCTTGCTTGGTTATGTACTGATCGCAGTCTGCCGACTCTCTACCCGAACAGTCACGATCATAGCAGTCATTCTTCTACTTCAACCTATTGAATTGGGACAAATAACTTATGCACTCATCAATCCCGACTATATGATTAATGCTGATCTTGATGCTCCATACTGGGAGTTAGTCAATGCTGCTCAGAAAGAAGGTTCTTTCCTCGAAATGTGCAAAACTGCCATTTGGACGGGTAATGTTGCTAATATGGGGTGGATGCTCTTACATGGAAGGGTTACCCAAACCGCAGGATTATTTATGGTAGGTATGATCATAGGACGCAGCAATGTATTTCTCTACTCAGAAAAAAATATAAAAATCTGGCTTAAAGTATTCATCATAGCCGTTACAGCATTTTTCCCTCTTTATGGTTTGATAGATATACTTCCCGACTTTATAAGCAGGGAGGCACTACTTGTACCTTCTGTCCTTCTACTGAAATCACTTTCAAATATTGCATTTACCGGAATCATGTTTGCAGGGATTATACTCGTTTATTACCTGACAAAACTGAAACATGTCCTTCATAAATTTGCACCTTATGGCCGCATGAGTCTGACAAACTATCTATCGCAATCTTTGATCGGAGGATTCTTGTTTTACAATTGGGGATTAGGTCTTTATCTGCATACAGGCATTACAGCATGCATTCTTATTGGTGTATGCGTATTCTTTTTACAATACTTTTTCTGTAATTGGTGGCTTCGCTCACATCGTCAGGGACCATTAGAGTGGTTATGGAAAAAGGCAACCTGGATAAACTGGAAACCTAACAACTAAAACATAAAGCTGAATCCTCTTTCCCGGAAAGTATGATCCCTTTCAATCTCCAAAGAAAGGGATTTTTTCAGTTGTGTTGCCATAAAGTTCAAGAAAGGCTGACTGGTTTCCTCATCTTGCGACTGCTGTAAAGAAAGTATATAATCGGCTCTATCTTCCTTAAATATCTTTGCAGGGAAAAGACGATAGCAGAATTGAATATAGTTCATTAATAAACGAGCCGCTCTACCATTACCGTCCACCCATGGATGAATAGTTACTAAATTAAGATGAGCGTTGAAACTCAATTCATATTGTTCCCGAAGTGTATTCATTAACTTTTGCCGTTCTTGCAATATAGAACATAATTCTTCTACTTTTGCAGACACTTTCTGATAACTCATATAAGAACGGGCACCCACACCAGCCGTAACACCACACAAACGAAACTCGCCTTTGGAAGAATCGAAAGAACCGCCTATTGTATTATGTACGCTTCCAGTGGTACGCATAAGAGTAGCATTTAGCTTTTGTAACAAGGAAGAAGTAATATCAACACCCTGCACACTTTCTTCTTTAGCAAGTTCGTATGCATTCTTCAAATCCTCATTCATCAAATGATAAACCAATGGCTTTCCTTTGGCAGTCACTCCTTCATCAAAGAGAAGTTGAGTATCCATCTCAGTGAGTGTAGAACCTTCAATAGCTGTAGAATGAGTAATAAGAGAATAAAGGTAGTACTTTTCATAGTCTACCGACTGACCGATACCGAGTTTCTGAAATTCTTGATACAGTTTTTCTATCTCCTGCCAAATACTCTTTTCCATAATAGGCTATCTTTAATTCGATCTTCTTCCCCAAAATACTCCGATTTTATACTCCGACAAAAGCAAACGACATATTTATTTAAAGAAAAGTTTTTGTTTAAGGGGTGGTGGAATAATTTAGGAACAATCACTTTATAACAAAGAAAGCCAAGTAATTGATTATTCAATACTTGACTTTCTTTGTGGTACCCAGACCCGGGGTCGAACCGGGATGGAAGTGAATCCACTGGTGTTTGAGACCAGCGCGTCTACCGATTCCGCCATCTGGGCATGCTTGATTTCTCAATTGCGGTGCAAAGATACGACAATATTTTGATTCCACAATAGTTTGAGAAAAAAAAGGAGCAAAAAATAATAAAACATGTCCCAAAGGCTTCTGTATTTAGAGAATAAACCGTACATTAGCAAAAACATTTAAAAATAGAGTCACTATCATGACAAACATGGATAATTATTGTGTGATTATGGGTGGTGGTATTGGCAGCCGCTTCTGGCCGTTTAGCCGCAAAACATTACCTAAACAATTTCTTGACTTCTTCGGAACCGGTCGTTCACTCCTGCAACAGACCTTCGACCGCTTTCAAAAGGTAATCCCAACCGAAAATATTCTTATTGTCACCAATGCAATGTACGCCGATCTGGTGAAGGAACAACTACCCGAATTGGATGAGAAACAGATTTTATTGGAACCTGCAAGAAGAAATACCGCTCCATGCATCGCATGGGCTGCCTATCACATCCGCGCTTTAAACCCGAATGCGAATATCGTCGTTGCTCCCTCAGATCATCTGATTTTGAAAGAAGAAGAATTCCGTGCCGCAATCATTAAAGGACTGGAATTCGTTTCTCACTCCGAAAAGTTACTGACACTAGGCATCAAGCCCAACCGTCCTGAGACCGGATATGGCTATATACAAATTGACGAACCAACCGGTGATGGCTTCTACAAAGTAAAGACATTTACCGAGAAACCGGAACTGGAATTAGCCAAAGTATTCGTAGAAAGCGGTGAATTCTACTGGAACTCCGGATTATTCATGTGGAACGTCAATACCATCATTAAAGCCGCAGAAATCCTCCTTCCCGAATTAGCATCCAAACTGGCACCGGGAAAAAATATCTATGCTACAGATAAAGAAACAGCATTTATTGAAGAAAACTTTCCCGCATGTCCCAATGTATCCATCGACTTTGGCATCATGGAAAAAGCGGACAACGTATATGTATCTTTAGGCGATTTTGGCTGGTCTGATCTGGGCACATGGGGATCACTCTACGACTTATCAGAAAGAGACCGGGAAGGCAATGTGACTTTAAAAAGTCATTCTTTGATCTATAATGGAAAAGATAATATGATCGTACTTCCCAAAGGGAAGCTCGCCGTGATCGATGGCTTGGAAGGCTATCTGATAGCCGAATCGGACAATGTCCTGCTAATCTGTCGTAAAGACGAAGAACATTCTATCCGCAAATACGTGAATGATGCCCAGATGCAACTGGGAGACGATTTCATTTAAGAACGAAGAACTAAAAAAAGAAGAATGAAGAATTGCTATGCAGCATACAGCGCAGCTAATTCTTCATTCTTCTTTTTTAATTCTTTATTTAAATAATTTCTATTCCTTGCTCCTTACAAAACTGCAATCCAAGATCTTTCAATCTGAATTTCTGAATTTTACCGCTGCCTGTCATCGGGAACTCCTTCACAAAAAAGACATATTTCGGTATCTTATAACGGGAAATCTTATTCTTACAGAAGTCACGAACGTCCGACTCATGCATTTCAACTCCTTCCTGCAAGATGATAAAAGCACCAACTGCTTCACCATATTTCTTAGAGGGAATTCCTGCTACCTGAACATCCTTTACCCCATCAAGCTTATAAAGGAATTCTTCGATTTCACGCGGATAGATATTTTCACCACCACGAATAATCATATCCTTGATACGCCCTGTGATCCGGTAATTTCCGTCCTCATCTTTAATACCTAAGTCGCCCGAATGCAGGAAGTTATCTTTATCAATCACTTCAGCCGTAGCTTCCGGATTCTTATAATACCCTTTCATCGTATTATATCCACGATTGCACATTTCGCCTTGTACGCCTACCGGACATTCTTCGCCGGTTTCAGGATCAATCACTCTGACTTCCGTAAATTCGAAGTCGCGCCCTACCGTATTACAACGTACATCAAACGAATCATCGATGCGGGTAGCGGTCATACCGGGAGCGGCTTCAGTCAGTCCATATACGCTGGTAACCTTCATGTACATCTTCTCTTCTACCTGTTTCATCAGTTCAACCGGACACAACGAACCTGCCATTATACCGGTACGCAGACAAGACATATCAAACAGGTCGAACATCGGATGGTGCAGCTCGGCAATAAACATCGTAGGCACTCCGTAAAGAGCCGTACAGCGTTCTTTATGAATGGAAGCCAACACGACCAACGGATCAAACCGCTCTACCATCACCTGTGTACACCCATGAGTCAGACAGTTCATCGTAGCCAACACCACTCCAAAACAATGGAATAGCGGCACACAACAACAGAGTTTGTCATCCGCCGTAAACTTCATGTGTTCGCCGGTCAGAAAACCGTTGTTGGCAATATTATAATGAGTCAGCATCACTCCTTTCGGGAAACCGGTAGTTCCTGATGTATATTGCATATTCACTACATCATGACAGTCTACTTTACTTTTAAGTTCAGTCAGGCGGTCATCTTCCACATTATTCCCCAGCAGCAAGATTTCCGCAGTATTATACATTCCCCGATGTTTCTCCTGACCGACGTATATCACATTCTTCATATACGGAAAGCGTTCACTCTTCAAATGACCGCGTTCGCAGGTTTTCAGTTCAGGAAGCATCGTATACGTCATTTGCACAAAGTCGCTGTCCTTTTCGCCATTGACGATACAAAGTGTATGCATATCGGAATTCTGGCAAAGATACTCAAGCTCGGCCTGCTTATAATTCGTATTCACCGTGACGTATACCGCACCAATCTTGGCACAAGCATACAGCAACGTCAGCCAATCGGGCACGTTCGCCGCCCAAATACCGACATGAGTACCACGTTCCACACCAACAGCGATCAGTCCTTTCGCCATATCATCCACGCGCTGGTTTAGCTGGCTCCATGTAAAACGAAGATTACGGTCGGAATAAACGATATATTCCTTATCGGGAGTCTCTTCAGCCCAATGTTCCAGCCATTGCCCAAGAGTACGTTCAAATAATTGCATGCGATTATTCTTAATATTTGGTATCAGATTTTATTAAATCGGAGTGTAGACTACAGCCAATATTTTAGCAGCCTGCCCTTCGTAAGCATGTACATGATGAGGAACGATGGAGTCATAGTAAATACTATCACCTTCTTCCAGCAAATAGGTATTCTTACCATAGCTGATTTCCATAACTCCTTCCATAACCATGATAAACTCTTCTCCTTCATGCGAAGAAAGCACAAAGTCGCTGTCCTCTGTCGGCATCACGTCAATGATAAACGGCTCCATGTGACGATCCGCTTTCGATTTAGACAATGAATGGTATTCCATGTGCTTGCGTGAATGAATCGCATTATTGGAAAAGCTGATGGCATCTTTAGCCTCTTTTTTACGGCATACCACAGGCCCGATTTCATCCTGATCATCCAGGAAAGTGCCCAGACGTACCCCCAGCACACGCGCTATTTTAATCAGCGGTGCAAGAGACGGTATATCGATGTTATTTTCAATTCGTTCGATCTGCTCGATAGCCAAACCCGAACGCTGTGCCAATTCCTCTATACCTGTCTCTTATACACATCTCCGAGCCCACGAGACTAGCGCTCATC
>OWIC01000266.1_pt1 | contig 41767 bp, 57 predicted proteins | sample 1732791 | NCBI WGS metagenome assembly OWIC01 (sample SAMN05065754, study PRJEB22554) | human gut metagenome | biome: ENVO:2100002; feature: ENVO:00000062; material: ENVO:00002003 | host: Homo sapiens | place: USA
GAGATGAGCGCTAGTCTCGTGGGCTCGGAGATGTGTATAAGAGACAGATCTTATTTCAGCAATTAGAGATACTGCAAAAACAATTGTATTAAAGGAAAATATTTCAGATCCATATCAGACTATAAACATATTTAAGCTAATGATTCCTATTGTGTTATTAATTGTCTTGTGCATGGGGTATTTATATTTCGATGATAAAAAGAAAAAAGAAATAAACCAAAAGGGATAGCTTCGGCTATCTCTTTTTCTGTACCCAAAAGGAGGTGAGCCTGATGGCAAAATATGAATACTGGTTAACGTCGGAAGGCTTGCTGAAATTGGAAGCCTGGGCAAGAAATGGGTTGACGGATGAACAGATTGCCGGAAATGCCGGCATAGCAGTTTCGACACTGTATGAATGGAAAAAGACATACGTGGAGATTTCGGAGGCCTTAAAAAGGGGAAAAGAGGTAGTGGATATTCAAGTAGAGAACGCTCTCCTGAAGCGAGCCCTGGGATATTCGTATACGGAAAAAAAGACTGAGAATGGACCGGATGGAAAGAAAGTCACAGTAACAGTGAAAGAAGTTATTCCGGACACAACAGCTCAAATCTTCTGGTTAAAGAATCGTCGTCCGGATGTGTGGAGAGATAAGCAGGAGATTGAACACGGAGGAAAGATTGGAGGGGTAACGATTGTCAATGATATCCCAAAACCAGACACAAGTTAAGCTTAGTGAGTTAATAGCGCCTTCTTTTTATGCGCTTCACTGGGATATCGCAGAACATCGGCACACGCACTATAAGCTTTCCGGAGGTCGTGGTTCTACTAAATCATCATTTGTGTCGGCTGAGGTTATTCTGGGCATGATGCAGGACCCAAAGGCAAATGCAATTGCTATGCGGAAGGTAGGGCGATTCCTAGAAGAGTCTGTATTCCAGCAGCTTATTTGGGCCATTAATGCTTTGGGCGTATCGGGAGAGTGGAAGATTCGTTATTCTCCACTGGGACTTACTTATATCCCCTTCGGGAACAAAATTATATTCCGGGGAGCAGATGACCCTCAGAAAATAAAATCCGTGAAACTGGCGAACGGATACTTTAAATATATCTGGTTTGAGGAGCGGGCAGAATTTGACGGAGACAGCGAAGAAAGAACAATACTACAGTCTCTGATGAGAGGTGGACCGGAATATTTTGTGTTCTACTCCTGGAACCCGCCTAAGTCTATGAATAATTGGGTGAACCAAGATATTCTTCAAGACAGAGAGGATACTCTGCATCACCACAGCGATTATCGGACAGTTCCTCCTGAATGGTTGGGAGAGCAGTTTTTCTTAGAAGCTGATGCCCTGAAGGAATTAAAACCAAAAGCGTATGAGCATGAATATTTGGGAATTGCAACAGGAACTGGAGGCCAGGTATTTGAAAATGTTACAGTCCGGACAATTACAGAGGAGGAGATGAATCGATTTGATAGAATCCGCCAGGGTCTTGACTTCGGTTTTGCTGCAGACCCGGCAGCATACATGAAATTGCATTATGACAGGACGCGGAAGCGTCTTTTTCTATTTGGAGAAATATATGGAGTGAAGCTGGGAAATACCAAATTAGCTGCAAAAATCCGCAAATACAATCCCTTGAATAAAATAATAACAGCGGATAGCGAAGACCCTCGTGCTATTGATGCGTTAAATGAATTGGGGCTGCGAGTGGTCGGTGCGAAAAAAGGACCTGGTTCTGTAGATTATGGCATGGAATTTTTGTCTGATGAAATCAATGAGATTATTATAGACCCTAAACGATGCCCGAATGCAGCGAGAGAGTTTACCAGTTATGAGCTCGACCAGGATAAAAACGGAAATTTTAAAGGCAGCTATCCAGATAGAGATAATCATACCATTGATGCGGTTAGATATGCCATGGAGGATGATATGACTATGAGAAGAGTAAGGCAGCGGAAGAAATCAGATTTCGGATTACATTAAAAGGTGGTGGTACGGATGCGCATATATACAATGCCGAGAAGTGACTGGGATGAACAGAACCCAAACAAGCAAGCAATACTGACTCTCATCCTGAAACATCAGAATGAGGTGGAGCGACTGCACAAATTGAAGCAATATTATGTTGGACAGCATGATATTCTGGGCGAGAACAGAAAAAATAAATTGGTTTGCAACCATGCGAAGGATATTTCGGACACTGCCAGCTCCTATTTCATTGGCAATCCGATATCATACAATGGTGATGAGGACATCTCCTTGCTTATGGATGCCTTTGAGCAGGCAGGTGCTGATGAGGCAGATGGAGATAATGGATTGGATTTATCCATTTATGGATGTGCTTATGAGTATATTTATCCAATGGAGGATTCGACAGCCTTATCTGTCAAAAATCTATCTCCAGAAAACACTTTTATGGTCTATGATGACACCATCGAGCAGAAAGAATTGTTTGCAGTGTACTATTATGTCAAAAAAGATGATTCCGATAATCGGAACCCGATATATGTGGCAACTGTTCTGACAGATAATTTAAAGTGGGTTCTTGATATTGAAAAAATACCAGGGTCTCAATCTCTTTTAGAAGAACCCGAGCCACATTATTTTGAACAGATTCCGATTGTAGAATATTTGAATAATAAATTGGCTATCGGGGATTTTGAACTGCAAATTCCTTTAATCGATGCGTACAACGCACTGATGAGCGACCGTATTACGGATAAGGAACAGTTTATTGATTCTATCTTAGCAATTTATGGCGCTTTGTTGGGAGATCCAGACGCGGTAGATGAAGATGGAAAAACAGCAAAAGAGCGGGTAAAAGAGGACAAGCTGTTGGAGCTTCCAAAAGACTCAAAGGCAGAGTATCTTACCAGAACCTTTGACGAACAGGGAGTTGAAGTTTTAAAGAAGGCCATTGAGCAGGATATTCATAAATTTAGTCATATTCCCTGCATGACGGATGAATCGTTTGGAGGGAATGTTTCTGGGGTTGCCATGGAATTTAAACTGCTTGGCATGGAGAATATCGCAAAAATAAAAACCCGGTATTACCGCAAAGGATTGAGAAAACGCATACGGTTATTCACGGACTGGTTAGAAAAAAGCCGGTCTGTAAATATCAATGCGGCTGGGATTACTCCTATATTTACGCGAGCACTTCCCAAAAATTTGTTGGAAATCAGTCAGATTGTAGCAAATTTATGGGGCAAGGTAAGTCGAAAAACACTTCTTTCCCAGATTCCATTTGTGGATGATGTAGACGCAGAGCTGGAGGCAGTGGAAAAAGAAACAGAAGAAGAGGTCAGACAGCAGCAGGTTCTTTTTGGACTGGGAAGCAACACCTCGCCAGAAGAGCTGGGAGATGTAGATGAATAATGAGAAGTACTGGAAAAATCGAAAAGTCCAAGAGATGTTTCGATATATGGCTTCAGCTGAGGATGCTGCAGATGAAATTGCAAAAGTGTATTTAAAGGCTTCGCGTTACATCAGTTTTGAGATGGAACATATTTTTGAGCGTTTTATGAAAAAGCATAAGCTGTCTGAAAATGATGCAAGAAGGCTCATCCAATCGCTTCAAGACAAAACCTCTATTGATGAAATGAAGAGGGCTTTAAAAGCTTTCCCGAAAGGATCTAATCATCAAAAGATATTGGCAGAACTGGAAAGCGTAGCTTATCAGGCGCGCTTAGAACGACTGAAGCAGCTTCAGAACGAACTGGATAGAACGATGCAGCAGGTCTATAAACAGGAAAAGGCTGTCAATACGAAGCATTATGTTGATTTGGCAAATGAAGCATATTATCGATCCATTTTTTATATTCAACAGTCGATCGGCCTGGGCTTTTCTTTTAGCGCCATTGATGAAAAAGATATAAAAAGAGTAATAAATAGTCGATGGTCTGGAGCGAATTATTCAGAACGAATCTGGAAAAATACGCAGAGCTTAGCGCGTGATTTGAAAGAAGAATTGCTGATTAATTTGCTGACTGGCCGAACTGACCGGGAAGCGGCGGAAATTATTGCGAATAAATACGCTCAGGGTGCCAGCAACGCCCGAAGACTGGTGCGAACGGAATCCTGCAATCTTGTGACACAGATGGATATGTTGTCCTACGAGGAATGTGGGATAGAAACGTATATTTTTACCGCAACATTAGATGTGAAGACTTCTACGGTTTGCCGGGAACTGGATAGGAAGAGGTTCCCTGTGGCAGAGCAGCAGGCTGGAAAAAATTGCCCTCCGATGCACCCCTGGTGCCGTTCTACGACCATATGCGATATCTCGCCGGAAACATTGGCCCAAATGAAACGCCGAGCCAGAGACCCAGAGACCGGAAAGACATATATGGTTCCGGCGGATATGACCTACAAGCAGTGGCACGAGCAGTATGTTGAAAAGAATCCAGATAAGCGCCTGGCAGAGCGGAAGCAGCGAAATAAAAAGACAGATAATGAGCAGTTCCAAAGATACCGAAAAATACTGGGTAAGGATGCGCCTGAAACTCTGGATTCTTTCCAAACAATGAAGTATACTGATAGTGAGAAATGGAACGCTAAGAAGAGAGAATTTGCAACCATTTCAAAAATTATGGAAAAAGAATCATACTCAGAAGAGTACAGAAGTAAGATGCGGAGCACATATTACCGATTTAAGGATAAAGGATATGAATTTACGGATCATTCATTAAACCGCTATCTTGGACAGAAAACAGGAAGGGGAAAGAAGGCTTTTACCGAAGATGAATTATTAAAGGTGCTGGATTCTTCCGTGAATTATTTGGAAGAAGGGGGAAGAACAGTAAAGTTTTATAATGGAATAGCTGCAATTCAGAATGAGCAGACCGAAGAAGTGGTTTCGATTGTAGTCAGAAATAAACCGAAGAAGGGTTGGGGGAGTAAATGAAAGAAAAATTATTGGAAATGATGCGACAGCTCATAGATGGAGAATATAACTGCAATGATTTTTCATACGATTTTCCAGAAGCAATGTTAGATTTAAAGGATGAAGAGTGGCTTGATATGTTAGATGATATGCCTGAGATATGCGCATCATATGAGCCTTTTGATGAGGCAGATGAGGAAGTGCTGAATGATAAGGAATTAATACAGGCAGTAACAGAAATTTACCATAAAATTTTATTAAGAGGAGATGTACATGGCCAGAGATGATTATTTTGTGATAGCCGCAAAGATTCTTGACTATTTATACAAATGCTTAAAAAAGGGAATTGCTCCAGATCCAGAACTGCTTTCTCCGGAAGCACTTGGTATCAACGAATCATACTGGAACTATATTTTTCAGAACTTATCAGAGTATGGTTACATTACAGGTGTGATATCTAAAAAAATCATGGGAAATCCAGAGGTGCAAGTAAAGCTTCAATACAATAAATTGAGAATAACGCCGCCAGGGATTGAGTATTTGGCGGAGAATTCTTCAATGAAAAAAGCATTGGATACATTGCAAACGATAAAAGACTTAATACCGTTCATTTAAGCCAGGGAATTTATCCCTGGTATTTTTATACCCTTTTTTATTGCGACATCGCAACGGAGGTAAACATGATAACAGCAGTATTTACAGATAACAGCGACTATGCCCGCGCTACTGGCCTCTGGCAGTGGGACTACGGGCAGAGGCTACGAATAGAAGGATTGAAACTACCTACAGCAATAGAAATCCATTTCGCTCTGACAGAACAGTCCGGGGATTCCAACACCAGAGTAGGCACCACCAAGGACGGTGTGACAGAGGTAGTCATCCCGGATAGCATGCTGGAGAATCAGGCAGCAGGCGCGACCTATGAAATCTATGCATGGATCTATCTGGCAGATAAGACATCCGGTGAAACTATCAAACGGATTTCCATGCAGGTAAAGCGCAGACCGAAGCCGGAAGAGCGTGACACACCAGAAGACGCAGAACTCTTTCGGGAAGCCATTGAGGCGGTCAACGCATCTGCAGACCGGGCAGAGACGGCAAGGGAAGGAGCCGAAGCCGCCCAGGAAGCAGCGGAAGCAGCAGCCGGTAAAATTGAGGGTGAGATTACCGGAGCCGGGCAGATTGCCGAGCAGGTAAGGCAGGATGCGGATGCAGTTGCGAAAGACAAACAGGCAGTATCTCAGCTGGCAACTGAGACCACCCAGAATGCCCGGAAAGCCGACGAAGCAGCACAGGCAGCAGAACGTTCCAGTACCGCTGCAAAAGAGGCCCAGACAGCCGCTGAGACTGCGGAAGACGCAGCCAGACAGTATGCTGAGGAGACGGAAGCAGACCGGCAGGAGGTAGCGGAAAGCAAGCAGTCTGTTACTCAGATGAAGAGCGATATATCCAGGATGCAAGCGGATGTACAGGCAAACAGAGAGGCTGTAGAGCAGACGGTAACAGAGTTTAGAACAGCTGCCCAGGGCGCCCTTACAGCCATTGGACAGGCACAAAATACCGCAGTATCGGCAGTGCAGACAGAGGGGCAGAGACAGACCACAGCGGTACAGCAGGCAGGCACACAGGCAGTCAGTGACGTTGAAACAGCTAAGACAGAGGCGGTTCAGGCAGTTACCACAGAGGGCGATACACAGACCAATAGGGTGCAGGATGCGGCTGCTGGAATTGTGGCAGACCGGGAGCAGATTGCGGCGAATAAAGCCGGAATTGAAGCCCTGCATCAGGGCAAAGCCGATGCCATTATTGAGACCGCGCAGGGTGAGACCATGACCCTGACGGACAGCTCCGACAAGTTATTTGAGGGGCTGAGGGTGTTCGGAAAGAGTACGCAGGATGGGACGCCGAGTGTGGAAAATCCAGTGCCGATTGTGAATGCCGGTGAGGGTGGAAGTATTACGGTTGAGGTGACGGGGAGGAACCTGCTAAAACCGAATTCACATAACACCTATTATGAATTTCCTTTAAAAGCCAATACAGTAATAACCTTGATGACGAACGGGAAGCCGTCGCAGGGTGGAAATATCAAATTTTCTGCAACTGACGGTTCGAACGTATGGTTCTCTATTGACGCAGGACAAACCAGAGTTTGTAGGTCTATCGGAAATAAAGACGTTAAAGGCTTTTATAATTTACTAACTAAAGGTGACGGTCTGGAATATATGTTTGCTGTGGGCGATATAAAAACCTACACGCCCTACGTCGAGCCACAATCCCTCACCCTCGCCACCCCCAACGGCCTCCCTGGTGTGCCAGTGGATAAAGACGGCAACTACACTGACCAAAACGGTCAGCAGTGGGTGTGTGATGAGATTGACTTGGAGAGGGGTAAGTATGCGCAGAGGGTTTTATTATTAAAGTTTGATTCAAATAGTCCGTTTGATTTGCGATCCATAAATACCAACAATATAGCGAATTTTGCTTATGGTTTATCTAAAAAGAGTAGGAGTGGATCTGAGGGTATTTGCAATAGGCTTAAGCAAAGTGCAAAGTTAATCGCCAACGAAACAAACGAAGGTGTACACATTTCTGAAAGTGTAATTTTTATAAGATTGAAAACGACAAGGGCTTCAACTGTAGAAGAACTTAAGCAGTTTCTTGCAAACAATCCGACTGATGTGTTGTATCAGATTGCTACCCCCATCGAGCGCGACCTCACCCCCGAAGAACTCGCCGCCTACTCCTCTCTCCACACCAACTACCCGACCACTGTTATCACAAACGATGCCGGGGCGCACATGGAAGTTTCTTATGTGGCAGATACCAAGGCGTATATTAACAAAAAATTTGAAGAACTTAATCAGGCAATTGTAAAAACTCAAATCGCACTATTGTAGGAGGTATAAATGTACGAGATTGTAAGAAATGTAATCACATCAAAGAGATATGCCCTCGATGATATGTTAAAGAAAATTGATACCCTCTGGGTGCAGAACGACATCACCGAGGAGCAGAGAAAGGAGCTGGTTGCACTGGCGCAGGCAAATGCAGACCCAGAGCAGTCCAACGCGCCGCTGCAGACCCAGATTAATGAGCTGGCAAAGCAGCAGAGTACACTGAGAGAGACCGTTACCTCTCTAAACGCGACCGTCCAGAAGATTAAGGAAACGGTAGAGAGCGGCGGTACAGTCGTTCCGGAACCAGAACCGGAGCCACAGGAAGAGCATCCGTCATGGGAGCCGTACAACGGTATCCCGCCAGTAAAATGGCAGACAGGTTCCAAGTGTACTCACAGCGGCAAGAAGTGGGAATCCATGGTGGATAATAACGTCTGGGAGCCGGGTGCGTTTGGAGTGGGGCCGGAGATTTGGAAAGAAGTAGTTTAATAAAAATTAGTCATAGCTAGTCATAGATTTAGTCATAGGCACGCGGGAAACCGGGTGTTATTTTTATGCCGTGAAATGGTCTGGACTTGGATGGGCCGGGGCATGGCGGAAAGGAATAAATATGAAAAAAGTAACATGCAACAGAGAACAGTCAAGAGCAGGAAAATTTAAAATGAATCTGCATTTCTTTGGCCATGATGGAGACGGTGTCGGTGCTGATGGAGGTAACGGTGACGGAGCTGACGAAGGCGAGGGAGATGGAACTTCTGGAAAGGAACCTACTTTTGATGACATACTGAAAAACGGTCATCAGGCAGAATTTGACCGCAGGGTGCAGAAAGCTATTGATACAGCACTTGGAAAAGCAAAGGAAAAATGGCAGGCGCTTACGGATGACAAATTGTCCGAAGCAGAAAAGCTGGCAAAAATGACAAAAGAGGAAAAAGCTCAGTATATGCAGCAGAAGCATGAAAAGGAGCTGGCCGACAGGGAAGCGGCTATCACAAAACGAGAGCTGATGGCAGAGGCGAAAAATACACTGGCGGAAAAGAAGCTTCCTTCGGATCTGGCGGAGGTATTGAACTATGCGGATGCAGATAGCTGTAATAAATCCATTGCATCAGTTGAAAAAGCTTTCCAGGCTGCAGTGCAGGCTGCAGTTGAAGAGCGGCTGAAGGGCGGAGTTCCTCAGAAAAAAGCAACCCCAACAGAAAATGATACTTTAGAAAGTCAGGTTGAACGCCTGATTATGGGACAGTAAAGAAAGGATGGTAAAACAATATGGCGATTAATACTTTAGCAACAGCAACATTATTTCAGAAAACCCTTGATAAGGCTGCCGTAAGAGAAGCGGTAACCGGCTGGATGGATGCAAATGCAGGACAGGTTATTTATAACGGCGGCGCGGAGGTGAAGATTCCTAAAATGTCTGTACAGGGTATGGGAAACTACGACCGGGATGCCGGTTATCAGATGGGCGGAGTTACCCTGGAATACGAGACCCGGAAAATGACTCAGGACCGCGGCAGAATGTTCCAGTTAGATCCCATGGACATCAATGAAAACAATTTTGTCACTACTGCCGCAGCTGTCATGGGAGAATTCCAGAGAGCGCAGGTAATTCCAGAAATTGATGCATACCGTATCTCTAAAATTGCGACAGAGGCTATTACTGCTAAGAAGGCTGGCATGATTCAGTATGGATATACTCCGGGATCCGAAGGAACTTCTGCGCTTCGAAAGCTGAAAGAAGGGATTAAGGCAATCCGGGAACTGTATAATGGATCCATTGTATGCCATGCTACACCGGATTTTATTATGGAACTTGAGCTGGAGCTTGCCGGAAAGATTACTGCAGTAACTTTTTCCAAAGGTGGAATTGATACGCAGGTTCCGTCTGTAGATGGAGTTCCGATTATCTCTACTCCTTCTAACCGTATGTATACAGTAATCAAAATCAATGACGGAAAATCTGGCGGCCAGGAAAAGGGTGGATACGAGAAAGGCTCTTCGGCAAAAAATATTAATTTCTTCTTATGCCCCAGAACAACTCCGATTGCAATCACAAAGCAGGACGTAATGCGTATTTTCGATCCAATCACAAATCAGAAGCTGAATGCTTGGCAGATGGATTACAGACGCTTCCACGACATTTGGGTGCTGGATAATAAACTGGATTCTGTTTACTTAAGCATTAAGGATACAGAAGGTTAAGGAGGCTCGGAATGAGATTAATTAGAAAAAATGTAGAACGCGAAGCGGAGGGGGCAGAAGCGGAACGTTTGATGAAAGATGGATTTGTATCAATTGACGCATCAAATGCAGAAAGTGATGACTCCGAAAAAGTCAATTTAAAAGAAATGAAAGTGGATGATCTTAGAAAATTGGCTGCGGAAAATGGAATTGATAACGCAGGGAGTCTAACAAAGGCTGAGCTTCAGGCTGTGTTAAAGGACGTGGTTTCTTGAACAATATTGATAAATTAAAAATTCTAACCAGAGAAAGTGATGACACGCTTCTGGAACTTCTTCTGGCCGATGCTGTGGAAGTGGTACTGTCGTATACGAACAGAGAAAAAATGATTCCGGAGCTGGAGTATCCGGTCAGAGAATTGGCCTTAATCGCTTACAACAGGATGGGAACAGAAGGAGAGTCCGGAAGAAGCGAGGGCGGAGAAAGTTATAGCTTTGAAGATGCTCCGAAGCGTATCTATGATGTTTTGGACAAATACAGGTTGGTGCGAGTAGGGGGGCGTGCTTATGAGGATAAAAAGAAGTAGATTAAAAACCTATTATCTTCGCTCTGCTCTGAAACAGAAAGATGAGGAAGGCAATTCTTTTATAGAATATGGCCCTCCTCATTCTTTTTCCGCTGAAGCTTGGCCTGGAGGGGGAAAAGCACAGGCGGAGATATATGGGCAGCGGCTTCCCTATATCTGGAATTTGCGGATAGATGGAGCGTATCAGGAAATTATTCAACCAGATGGACATGTCGCTTACTGTGTAGGCAATTCTATTTTTCAGGAAAACGATGGCATATGTTTACATGTTGGCGCAGATAAGAATCCTGATTTTCGAATTATTTCTATCCGCCCTTATCGCTTCCTGAAATTGGAGGTGGAAAGGATTTAATGGCAAATGGAGTAAAAGGGCTTGATAAGCTTATGAAAAAATACGGAGATTTAGCGACAGCTGTAGCGGGTCCGGGGCTAATAAAAGCAGTTGGAGCATCTGCGAAACTGATACAAGGCGAGGCAAAATTGCTTTGTCCTGTATCAGATGGCGAACTAAGACAAAGCATAAGAACCAGTACAGAGCAGCAGGATGAGAGTGTTATCAGTGCTATCTATACGAATAAGAAATATGCCCCATACATCGAGTTCGGAACGGGGCCTAAAGGCGAAAAGAATCATGAAGGAATTTCGCCACTGGTAACTCCTGTATATTCACAAAGCCCCTGGTGGATACATGAAAGCCAGATTGATGCGGAAACAGCAGAAAAGTATCATTGGTTTTATATTGACACAAAGGATGGCCGATTCTATCAGTGTTCTGGACAGGCTGCTCAGCCGTTTTTATACCCGGCCCTAAAGAATAATGAAGACCGTGTGACGAGGAATATTTCCAATTATGTAGCGCGGGAAATAAGAAAGGCGTGTAACTGATGTTAAATGTAAAGGATGAAATTTATCAGGCATTGCAAACAGTGACGGAGAATGTAACAGATTATTATCCTAGGGATTGGGAAAAGGATTTGGCAATCCAGTACATGGAAGAAGATAATCGAGTGGTTGAATATACCGATATGGAGGAGCAGAAAGCATATTGCCGGTATCGGATTGATATTTTTTCCAGGAAAAGTACTTCAGCTGCTGCAGTTGCTGTGGATGCGGCAGTATCTGCTCTTGGATTAAAGAGAACGCAGTGCGCGGATATTGAAGATCCGAACGGATGGAAACACAAGCAGATGCGCTATGAGATGGTTATTGATGTAAAGACAAAACGGGTATATCACAACGCATAAATTGCAGAAAGGAGCATTTGATGTTAGCAAATGGAATTACATTAGGAGTAAAAAAGACTAAGGAAGCTCCTACATATACAGAATTAGAGGGATTGAAGGAGGTTCCAGAGTTAGGAGTTGACCCAGAGAAAGTGGATAACACAACCCTTGCAGACAAAACAAAAATTTATGAGCTTGGAATTGGGGATCCTGGTGATTTGGCATACAAATTTAAATGGGATAACAAAGAAGGTGGCTCATACCGTACGTTGAGAGATATTGCAGACAAGAAAGAAACGGTGGCCTTTGAGGAGACTTTCCCAGACGGAACCAAATTCCATTTTGATGCACAGTGCAGCGTAAAAGTTGGTGGAGGCGGAGTCAATGGAGCAGTTGATTTTACGTTAACTCTTGGGTTGCAGAGCGATATTGTTGTAGTGGATCCATCATAAGGAGAGGAGTGTAAGAATATGGGATACAATTTTGATGATGAGAACGAGAACAAGGACGAGGGGTGCGCTGGTGGAGAAGTAATCAGCATGGAGAAACGCAGAAAACCCTTTGCTTACTGGACCGTTGGGGGAAAGGAGTACAAATTAAAGCTTACAACCACTGAAATTTGCCGACTGGAAGAAAAACTGAAAAGAAATCTTCTGGACGTTCTTTTTTCTTCCGGAAGCGTTCCTCCATTGACAGTAATGCTTGGAATTGTTCATGGAGCTATGAAGACCTGGCATCATGGAATTAAGTATGAAGATGTGCAGAAAATGTTTGACAGATATTGCGAAGAGGGCGGCACACAGATGACATTTATGGTAGATGTCCTTATGGAGGTGTACAAGGTATCCGGTTTTTTCTCGGAGAACCAGGCAGAGACCATGGATGCCAAAATGGAGGAAGTAAAGGAACAGATGTAAAATGGGTTTCTGACACAATTTCTGACCTTCTCCCGGTAGCACTTGATTGTGGAATAACCTGCCAGATGTTCTGGAATATGAGCCTCCCAGAAATTGAGGATACCATAGAAAGCTATGTGCGCCAGGAGGAACGTCAGAAAAAGCAAAACTTGCTTTTCATTCATTTTGCAGCCAGAGACATTGGACAATATGTAAATCTGGTATTAAACGGAAGCGAGAATGCAGAGCTGAAAGAACTCTGGGATTTCTTCCCGGAATTATTTAAGACAGAACAGAAAGAAGCAGAGAAACAGCGCAGGGAACAGCAGCTCGCAGTATATAAGGCGCAGATGAAAGATTTTGTTGCACGCCACAATAATAAACAAAAGGAGGTGACAAAGCAATGGAAGGTATAACACTTGAACGGCTGCAGGTCATCATAGAGGCTTACACAAAGCCATATAGAGATGAACTGGATAAAGTTAAAAAGCAGACATCTTCTGTCACCTCGCAGGTAGAGCGGCAGACTCAAAAAATGCGAAACTCTTTCCGGAGAGTAGGAGCAGCAGTGGCATCGGTACTTGGTACTGGTGCCATCATTGCTTTTGGAAAGTCATGTATTGATTTAGGTTCTGATTTGCAGGAAGTCCAAAATGTAGTGGATGTAACGTTTGGTTCCATGAATAAGCAGGTGGATGCTTTTGCTAAAAATGCTATAACGCAATTTGGGCTTTCGGAATTGACGGCTAAGAAGTACATGGGCACTTATGGTGCAATGGCAAAATCCTTCGGAATCGTTGGCGAAGCGGGATACCAGATGTCTGCAGCTATTACAGGCTTGACCGGTGATGTAGCTTCTTTCTACAATCTATCCACAGACGAAGCCTACACGAAACTGAAGAGTATTTTTACCGGTGAAGCAGAGCCTCTGAAAGAACTTGGCGTAGTTATGACTCAGACAGCTCTTGACCAATATGCCCTGAATGAAGGACTGGGAAAAACAACACGTACCATGACAGAGCAGGAAAAGGTTCTTCTGAGGTACCGTTATGTCATGAGCACATTGTCGGATGCATCCGGAGACTTTGCAAGGACCTCCGGCAGTTGGGCGAACCAGACCCGGATTCTGGCGCTGCAGTTTGACAGCCTGCGAGCAAGTATTGGACAGGGCCTGATTAACGTATTCACACCAGTAATTCATGTGATTAACACAGTACTGGCTAAAATGCAGACACTTGCAGCATATTTCAGAGCCTTTACAGCTGCTGCATTTGGTGATGCAAACGGAGGATCTTCCAGTGTAGCAGATTCTATGGAGTCGGCGGCCGGCTCTTCTGGAACCACGGCGGATAACATGGGGGCTGCGGCTTCCTCAGCGAGGGACATGAAAAAGAGTCTTGCAGCGTTTGATGAAATCAATAACCTTACCAGCAGTCAGAACGGCAGCGGAGGCAGCGGGGCTGCTGGTGGAAATGCAGAGATTGATTTTGGTAACGTAAACTGGAATGATGAAACTCTGGTGGAGGAGTTTAAAAAGAAGTTCAATAGCCTGTATGAGATAGGGGAATACATCGGAGATGTCCTGGAATCCTCAATGGATCGGATTGATTGGGAAAGCATTTACCGTAAAGCTGATGATTTTGGAACAGGCCTTGCAGATTTTCTCAATGGATTGATTTCCCCAGGATTATTCAGTGCGACCGGAAGAACGATTGCCGGTGCATTGAATACAGCGATTTATGCGGCGCTTTCTTTCGGCGGAGAATTTGACTGGACGAATCTGGGGCTTTCTATTGCATCTGGAATTAATGGCTTTTTTGAAACATTCGATTTTGCGGCAGCAGGGCAGACTGTAAACACATTCGCCAACGGCCTGCTGGATATGGCTATTTCTGGTGTGGAAAATACAAATTGGTTTTCAGTAGGGCAGAAGATAGGAGATTTCCTTGGAGAATTGGACTGGGGGAAAATACTGGCAAAAACAGGAAAATTGATTGTTTCTGGAATAGGAGCATCATTGGCAGTGTCTGCAGGAATGATGGAAGTATCTCCTATAGAAACATCAATTCTTGCAGGGATTGCAGCTTTTCGCTTCCCTGGAGTAGGAAAGATTATTGCGAAAGGGATTGGAGAATCTATAGCTAGTGGAATATCCCTAAAAACCATTGTGCTTACAGTTGGAAGCATGACTCTTTCAGGTGCCTCTTTACCAGCTTTAGACGTGGTAGGAAATCAAATTATGGATGTACTTTCTTCGTTTTTGAAAGAATTGATTCCTGATTGGGCTTTTGATTTCCTTAGCCATTTAGGCGCAGGAATTTCGCTGGGGGCTGTCGCCGGTTCCTGGTTTCCTGGTGCCGGAACAGTAGCGGGAGCGATTGTTGGAGGAATTCTTGGAGCGCTGGAAGGCATTAAGATAGATGGGAAGAGCGTCTTAAAAACAATTGGCGATAAAATATTCAATTTTGATATGACAAAGTTCTTTTTTGAGGAAGCGAAAAAAAGCTTTGAAACGGCTTTTGACGCGGATTCGTTTGGAGAAATTGGATTGAATATTGTCATGGGAATTCTGGAAGGAATTGCCGGTGCTATTACGTTTGTGGCTGAACCGTTTGTAGATTTATTTGAATGGATTTATAACGGAATTTGCGATGTATTCGGTATTGCGTCTCCTGCAAAGGAAATGGAGCCGTTGGGAGAATATATCCTTTTAGGTATTATAGAGGGATTTCGTGGCACTTTTGAAGATTGGACGAAATCTTTGGATGAATGGTTTAATGATCATATTGCTCCCTGGTTTACTGTAAAAAAATGGAGTGAACTTTATGAAACCATGAAGTCCCAGATGAAAGAAAAATGGGATGAAACAGTAAAACAATGGGATTCGGATATTTCTACATGGTGGGAAGATCATGTACTGAGCTGGTTTTCTAAGGAAAAATGGACATCCGGATTGAGTGGTGTAAAAGATGGATTTAAGGGTGCTTTTTCCGCAGCATTTGATGCAGTAAAGCAGCTCTGGAATCGATTTGCAAATTGGCTTAATGAAAAGCTGAATTTCGATATTGACCCGATAGAAATTGGCGGAATTCGTGTTTTTGATGGCGCTGAAATCAATTTAGGAAAAATCCCAACCTTTGCATCAGGAGGGTTCCCTGCAGCTGGGCAGTTATTTGTTGCCAGAGAGCGCGGGCCAGAGTTGGTTGGTCGAATTGGAAGCAGAACTGCGGTAGCCAATAATGAGCAGATTGTAGATGCAGTGGCAAGAGGTGTTTATATGGCATTAAATGGTTCTGGAACTGATGAAGACGCTCTATATCGAGCGTTCAGGAGGGCTTTAGCAGATGAATCAATCCATGCAGTTTTGGATTCAGAAAGAACCTTCAAGAGGATGCAGAAACTTGCAAAGGAATATAAGAATCGAACAGGAGTACCTGCTTTTGGATAGGAGGGAGAAAATATGGCTACAGCTTTTAAGGGCTATTTATTGAAGATTAACGGGAGAGAAGTGCCTGTAAAATATATAGCGAGCTATAAATCAACTCCCAATCAGCGGCAGGACCAGGACTCCTATCAGGACGTTACCGGACAGCTGCATCGGGAAGTGCTGCCACATACACGAACCAAAATTGAATTAACAACAAAGTATTTGTGGCTGGAAGATAAAATCGTCTTCCAGTCACTTTTTCCGAATCATGTAAAGGCATCAGTAACATACTGGAATGATGAAATCAACGATTATTCTTCCGGCGAGTTCTATATACCTGATATCACTTATGAAGTATACCGGGTTGACGATATGGACATGGAATACAAGCCAATTCGGGTGGCGCTTATAGAATATTAATGGGGTGGTGTGATGTATGAAGTAAGTGAACAGTTAAAAGAGCTATACCGCACCGACACAGTGCCTAAAACTATGGTTGCAGAATTTCGGAGGCAAGGAGAGAGTGCTCCGTTTTTGACAATTTCAGACAATACCCGTTTTTTCGCAATGTCAATAAAAGAATCGTTAAGCAGCGGTGAAAATATAGAGTATGGCAGTTGTGAGGCATCCGAAGTAAAGTTAACTGTAAAGGATGTCCCAGCGAGCATAAAAAACAGCGAAATGACCTTGCGTCAAATAATAGGAGGGCGTACCCTGCCCTTTGGAAAATATGTAATCCGGTCAGTTGAAAAGCAGGAAAATTCGGAATTCCGAGATATAAAAGGGCTGGATTATATGTCCAAATTTGACATTGATGTTGTCTCATGGTACAACTCCTTATCATTCCCGCTGACGCTTCGAGCCTTCCGGGCCAGTTTGTGCGCTTTTGTAGGAGTTGCCGAAAATATCCCGGATTACCTTCCGAACGACAATATGCCGGTACATAAGACAGTATATACGCTGGAACTGTCCGGTAGGCAGGTGTTGATAGCCTGTGAGCAGGTTAATGGTTCTTTTGGACATTTTGACAGAAATGGCGTTCTGCAGCATATTATTTTACAGCCCAATGACCGTTTGGTGCCGGCTTCGGACTTATATCCATCTTCGGCGTTGTACCCACAGGCCCCAGGCGAGATGAATACGCAGATATACGATGAAAGCATTGAGCCACATCTACTTATATCGTGTACCCTGGAAGAATACGCAGTAAAGAGTATTGATAAGGTGCAGATACGTCAGGAGAGTGGTGATATTGGCGCTTTATATGGGAATGGCACCAATTGTTATACCCTGGAAGGCAATTTTCTTCTGTATGGAAAGACAGCGGCGGAACTGAATCAGATCGCTATGGGAATCTATGGTATGATAAGCGGGCGAATTTATACTCCGTATGAAGTTGAAAGCAAGGGCCTGCCATATCTGGAGGTAGGAGACGCGATTCGTTTGGGATTAGATGATGATGCGATTGTGTCTTACATCATGAAGCGAACGATGAAAGGGATCTATGCGCTGAGAGATTCTTACAGCGCCACTGGAGAGGAAATCCGGAGCGTGCAAAGCGATATTAACGCAGATATTACTCAATTGAAAGGGCGAGCTGCATTTCTTGTTAAGAGCGTAGATGAAGTATCTGCGAAATTAATTGATGTAGAGAAAAATGTGGAGGCTCAGTTCAAGGTAACCGCAGAACAGATATCATCTACTGTCAAGCGTCTATCAGAAGCAGAGTCGTCCATTAAGCAAACGGCTGAAAAGATTGAACTGAAAGTAAGTAAGGGAGAAATTTCATCCGCCCTTTCTTTAGAATCAGACAAGGTAACATTAACATCCAACAGATTAATCGTTGACAGCACCAATTTTAAACTGGATGGAGACGGAAACGCCTCATTTTCTGGAAATATTACCGCAGGAGCTACGATTACAGGAGCCACGATGAGAGCCGGTTTTATTGATGGTACTGAGATTGATATTGGGACATTTCATGTCTCCAACGATGTAATTAAGTTGGGAGATTTCTATTCGCTTAACGATGACAATGGCGTTTTTCGGTCCCAGGACAAGAATATTATTATTCAGGCAGATGGGGGAGAACTTGGATCTGGAGCAAAAATCCGCGTGAGAGATGGCGATGTAATTTTCGGAAGTGGGTATTCTCTTTTGGAATTGTATCGATATGTGCATGGTGGAGGCTGGGAGCCGTGTAGAACATATTCCTGTTCTTCTGATGATTGTGATGATTGTCCTCGATATACATGTAGTCAAGGCGATTGTACTGGAGATTGTCCTGATGAGATACCTATTACCTGCGATATTGAGGGTTGTGGTACATATGGATCTTGTGGCCCGTATTCTTGTGGCGCAGGCGATAATAGTTGTAGCTGTGATGGTGGATATTGTGGAGGCGATTGCGGCGGAGACTGTAGCGGAGAATGTGGCAGCGTATGTTCAGACGGATGCGGACCTGGAGATAGCGGTTAAGGAGAATCTATGGAAATTATCATCAACGCAGACAAACGATTATCTGCAATTATGGGGAGCCAGAATTATCTCCCATCAACAAAATACAGAAAAATCTATTATATTTGCGAAGCTGTTCAGGATGGGGTGGTGCTTTTATACCACACCCTTACCCGGCAGCTTATTTCTTTGTCGGAATCAGAGTATCAGGAACCGGATGATGAGCTTATTCGCTTTTTGGTAAATCATTGGTACATGATTCCGGAAACTGTCGATGAGCGGAGCCTGTGTTATTCCATGATGCAGGCATTTTATTCGAGATATGAACCACAAAAGTCAGGAAATAGCGGAATTACAGGATACACCATATTTACAACCACGGATTGCAATGCCAGATGTCCCTATTGTTATGAAATAGGTCGTCCAAGAATAGCTATGAGCAATGAGATAGCATTGAAAACAGCTGAATTCATTGAAAAAAACCGTGGAAATAACCGTGTGAATTTAAGTTGGTTTGGCGGCGAACCGCTGTATAACAGTAAGGTTATCGGGGTTATATGCGATTATCTGGCAGCCAGAGATATCCCCTATACTTCAACAATGATCAGCAATGGTTTTCTCATAAACCAGCATTCGGCAGAGGAAATTTTGGAGCGATGGAAACTTCAGCGAATTCAAATAACCCTGGATGGCACAAGAGAAGCCTATAACAACACAAAGAAATACATCTATGATGATGAAAACCCGTTTGAAAGAGTTCTTCAGAACATAGAATACCTGACCAATATTAAAGTGAGAGTATCTGTACGAATGAACATTTCTTCGGACAACATAGAAAATCTAAAGGAATTGGTGGCGTTGCTGTCAAAGAGGTTTCATGGAAATCAGTATTTCAGTGCCTATTCTCACCCGATTTTTAATGATTCCGGGGAATTGGAGAAAAGTGAATATGAAGTATTGTGTCAGGCCTGCGTTGACATTCAGAAAATGCTTACAGAATATGGAATTTCAAACGGAGGAGGACTTCATTCTGTAAAATCCTGTCATTGCATGGCTGACAGCGGAAAGTCTGTTTGTGTGACTCCAACCGGAATGCTGACTTTGTGTGAGCATCATAGTGACGATGAATTTGTTGGATCTTTGGATACCGGAATTATCGACCAAAATGTGGTTGATTCGTGGAAAGAACGCATAGAAGAAAAAGAAGAGTGCCAGACGTGCTTCTATTATCCGATGTGCGTGAAGCTCAAAAAGTGTGTGACTGGATATGAATGTGATTATGGGATGAAAGTGTTTTGGGAACAGAATATGAAAAATTCCATGATATCATCTTATCGTTCTTGGTTGCGAAAAAGAAATGCAGCAGAGAAAGAGGTATTAAATACAGAAAATTCAGAGCCAAGCAATCAGGCGGCAGTGATGGCAATTGTATCTGTGGCCAGAAAAGAGGTCGGATATGCTGTTGACGGGAATGTATCAAAATATATTGTAGAGACTTTCCGTGGAGATCGCTATAAGCCGTGGTGCATGTCTATGATTAACTGGCTGTTTGAACAGTGCTTTGGGGCGGTCAAGGCAAGACAAATGCTCTTTCAGGTCAGCGGCTTTACGAATTACTGCTATATGGTTTTGGAAAAGTTTCAGGACGCCCGCAGGACATCTGGAACACCACAGGTGGGAGATTTGGTTTTCTTTCATATCAATGCGTGGACTGACCATGTAGGTCTTGTTACCGAGATAGAAAATGAACAGATAAAAGTTGTTTCCGGAAATGTGCGTTTGGAAAATGGGCAGAATGGAGTCGTTGAGTTATGGTATAGCTTAAATGATGAAACCATCGTAGCGTTTGGACATCCAGATTGGAGGGTAGCATAGTGTATGAGATAACAGAGAAGCAGGTCAATAACCTGCAATACATCATCGAGCGATTAACAGTAACTGGGCCAGAGCAGGGACGATTACTATATGTTGCTGGAGAAACCTTAAAGCAAGTACAGTGCCAAAAATGCGGTAATGCAAGGGAGGTGGAAACAAAATGACAATCAAAGATTTTGTGGCTTATGTTAAGCAGGCGTGGTATAACAAACCAAATACCGCCACTCCGGTCGAGGCATCCAGATTACTACATATCGAAAACGGGATTAAGGGAAATAGTGATGCAATTGAGAAAATCGCGGCAGCAGTGGTTAGTCAGATTGTGAATGATCCAGATAAAATCGCTTCGATGGCAGCATTATTTTCTGTGAATCAGAACTTGACTAAATTAAATAGTGATTTCACGACACTGAAGAACGATACTCCATATTTACCATTTATAATATCAACAAATCCCATTTCTGATGCTTTGGATATAGCAAACAAGAATGGTATATATGGTATTGAGCCTAGCACGAAAAATCTCCCTGTGAGTAATTATGGCCAACTTACTATTACAAAATATTCAGATAATAACTGGATTTTTGTTCAGTTTGTGCCGACAACCCTTAGTAGTATCTTTTATAATTTTTATAATGGATTTGGAGACAATGGCTGGTCTGGGTGGTACAAAGCCGATTTGAATAAAATGTAAATGCGGATTGCAAACTACGCCCCTTTTATACTCCCTACCCATGATCCGTCTTTGTGAAAATGAAGCTTAAACTTTCCATCCGTGTCTTGCGTGAAGCCAATCGAATCAAAATTTATTATACCGTCTCCAAAGTCGGTAGCTTTTACAATTTTTTGACCATTTATTGTTGCATTTTTTTGTTGAATATTTAGTCTTGTTTCTATTCCATCACTAAAATCAGAGAGAACTGTGCCATAATCAATACCTGTACCTTTGGCATTTTTTATGATTCGAGTATATAGTTTTTCGCTTACTGATAATTTTAATTCAGGAATATCCTTGATTATGGTGAAATTTGATGATCCTAAATTAGTGAAATCACTATATTACTGAGTAATTTAATGAACTCGAAAATTAAAGAACCTTCGGGTTCTTTTTATATACAAAAAATAAAAAGGGAGGTAGATTTTTATGGAATCTATCAAAATCGGAACAAAAACATATCAGTTAGTAGCGAATGGATATCAGCTGGGAGAGAGAAACGGCAGAGTTATCTTTCTTCCGGGTGAAGATTCATTTGACATTATTGAAAAAGAAATGAAATCCGCGGTTGGAATTCAGCTGATTGACGGATTGGGGGAGGTGATAAAATCCCGCACAGACCTCATATATGCGGGGAAAATATCAAAAGATACAAAATATGTGGTCAGTATTTCGGAGTCTGGAGAGGAAAATGTTTCAACTGTCATAATAGCAGAATTCAGAGAGCCGGATGTAAGACTCCAGGTTTCCAGGTTGGAAGAAACGACGAAGGTCGTGGCTCAGGCCGCAGCGTTTGCTGCAACATCTTTTTCTGATGAGCAGGCTCTTCAAGTATCAGAATTATATCCGGAGTGGTCTGGAGATGGTGTGCAGTATGCGCTTGGTGCACGGCTTAATTATGGTGGGATTTTGTATAAAGTGTTACAAAACCATACTTCTCAGCCGAATTGGACACCAGATAAAGCCTCATCTCTGTTTGCTAAAGTCCTTATTCCGGAGCCAGAAGCGGGACCGGCGGCATGGGAACAGCCTGGGAGTACGAATGGATACTCAAAAGGAGATTTCGTAATCCACAATGGAAGTACGTGGGAGTCTCTGGTAGATAATAATGTATGGGAACCCGGAGTAGTCGGAACAGAATCGCTTTGGAAGAAGAAAAATTAATTGACAGGAGGTACTGTAATGCTGACAGACATTGTACAGTACATTTTTTTACACTGGGTGGAGTGGCTATTTTTAGCCATATCCGCCCTTTTGGGTTGGGGCTATCGTCAGCTTACCAAAAGACAAAAAGCCGAAGCAGAGCGAAATACAGCCCTGCACGAGGGAATGCAGGCTCTTCTTCGCGACCGCATTATACAGGCCTACAACCACTATCAGGACAAGCAATACTGCCCGATATACGGAAAAGAGAATGTAAAGCGGATGTATGATGCATACCACACGTTGGGCGGTAATGACGTAGCAACAAAATTAAAAGATACATTGTTAGAAATGCCGGAAGAACTGGCAGAAAGAGAGGAATGAATATGCTTAAAAATTGCGTTTTTCGTCCGGATGTGGATACTGTGGCATGGATTAAGGCAGCAGGAATCAGAGCGGTCAAAACCATGGCACAGACGTTTGTGGCCACAATTGGAACAGCGGCTGTGATGGGGGATGTTAACTGGCAGATGGTAGGCAGTGCAACTGTACTGTCCGGCATCCTGTCTGTAGCGACATCCATCGCAGGCATCCCAGAGGCTGCAGCTCAGTAAGGAGGTGATCCGGATCTCCCGTGCCCGGCCGGGTTATGCCGGGTATTTTTTGATAAGAAAGGAATTGAACTATGAAATTTTCAGAAGCTTTTGAAAAAATGAAATCCGGCGCAAAGGTTAAGCTGCCGTCATGGGGCGGATATTGGTGTTGGGACGCAGAAAAAGAAACCATTATGATACATTGCCGCCCGCAGGATGCAGACAAGCCCGGTGATGTGCTTGATATTCGGGAAACGCAGAGGGTTGAATATACCCTGAAGAATATCCTGTCTGACGAATGGATCTTTGCGACAGAGGAAAACACTCCTGTGTTGGGTGGTGTGGCTGCCTTCGATTTTGGAACAGCCATTAAAATGATGAAGCGAGGCATGAGGGTTAGGCGGCAGGGATGGAACGGAAAAAATCAATATATTGAATTGGCATCCAATATCAGCTATAAGAGCACATCGGGAGACATTGTAAATTGTGAGCATGATGCTATTGGAAATAAAGCCATTTCATTTGTTGGCACAAGCGGTATACAGATGGGATGGCTTGCCAGTCAGGCGGATATGCTGGCAGAAGATTGGGTGTTCGCAGAGTAAATAATTTTGCGACGTCGCAACGGCCCTGGAGGAATCTGGGGCTTTTTTTAATTGGAGGAAGCTATGGAAATTAATAAACAATATTTGACAATAAACAATTATAGCAGGCCGGGAAATCGTCGCAGCAAAACTACGGCTGTGGCCTGTCATTATATTGGAAATCCCGGAACGTCAGCTCAGGCAAACAGAAATTATTTTGAAAATCTGAAGGATACTCACACCGCCAAAGCCAGCTGTCACTATATTATTGGCTTGCATGGTGAGATTATTCAATTAATTCCAGAAGAGGAAATCAGCTGGTGTACCAATCAAGCCAATAGCTATACGATTAGCATAGAGGCTTGTCATCCAGATGAGAGCGGTCATTTTACAGATGTCACTTATCAGGCCTATGTGGAGCTGTGCGCCGATATTTGCAGGCGTTGGGAGCTGGATCCGCAGCATGGCGGATTAATCCGGCACTATGATGTGACTGGGAAAATTTGCCCCAAGTGGTTCGTAGATCATCCTGATGCCTGGGAGCGGTTTAAGGATGACGTTGCAAGCGCTATGCGGTCAAAATCCGGCTGGCAACAGGAAGATGCCGGCTGGCGGTTTTATCTGGATCCTGGAAAATGCGTTGTCAACGACTGGTACGAGGATGAGGGGCGCTGGTACTGGTTTGACGGGGCTGGCATGATGGTGAAAAATGTCTGGTATCGGTACAATGGCCATTGGTACTATCTGGGAGCGGATGGAGCCATGGTAAAAGGACAGCAGACCATTGACGGCAAGTGGTACATTATGGACGATGAGGGCCGGATGCTGACTGAGCCGGTTATGCTGAAGCCGGATACGGATGGGGCGCTGCGGTGGCCGGGGTTGACAAAATAGCTCCTGACAAATAGCTATTTCTTCCTTATATTATAAACTTGGAATTTCGTGTTGCATTTCGTGTTGCATAGTATGGAAAAATGACGCTTTTTTACGAAAAATGAAAGCAGTATAGGAAAAATGAAACAACGAAAAAGCCTTGTTTTATGCGGGTTTTCATTATATCCCATATAAAACAAGGCTTCTTATTTAGTCGGAGTAACAGGATTTGAACCTGCTGTAAAATCGCTAAAAATGGCTTAGATACGTTACTTTTCAATGTTCGTGTTGCATTTCGTGTTGCATAGGTTTTCAAAATGCGAATTTGCTATATTATTCATCTCTTGTGCTTGATCATCCATAGCATGGCGGTATACATTTTTTAGAGTGGCATCGGACGACCATCCACCGCGCTGCATGATATAGACATCAGGAATGCCCAGAGCATGCTGGATAGAAGCTGAATAATGGCGGAGGTCATGGAAACGAAAATGGGGCAGCCCTGCATTTTTTAGAATATGATAAAATCTGGAAGAAAGAGCATTAGGAGACATTTGCACAATTTGCCCAGTTCCTTTTCCAATTTTTTCAATAATAAACTCAGGAAATTCTATATACCTGTCGGATGAAAAAGTTTTTGGCGGTTTTATCACCCATTGTTTATTTTCATCTTGTGCCAGAGCTGCATGAACATGGATTGTATTTCCATGAATATCTTCATAACAGAGTGCGCATATTTCACCTCTTCTCATAGGTCCGAATGCAGCCAACAAGACAGGAATTTCCATTTCATTTCCACTTAGATATTTCAGAAGAATTTTGATTTCTGCATCACTGGGAATGTATAGTTCTGGGCGAGTGGGCTTAGGCAAGTCTGTTTTCAAAGAAAGACTAGGGCGATAAGTTCCCATAACGGCAGATAATAAGCCATGGATGTTTCTCACTGTTTTTGCAGAATGATTCAGGGCCTCAGCATTAATAGCGATTTGGATATCATCTAAGGTAATATCCGAAAGCCGCATAGGCATCAATGTTTTTAGGTCAGTTTTTCGAGAACGCTTATATTCACGAACTGTTCCGGGCGATAAGACAGAAGAGCGGTTTTCAATGTACATATCCCATGCTTCACCTAGTGTAATATTTTGGTTTTTCATATTTAACAGTTTGTTATACTTTTCGGTTGTTGCATATTCAGCAGCCATCATTTCTGCTTTTCTTTTTCCTTTTGGAGAGGGATCGTCGCACGTAAATGATTTATAGTGTCGCTTCCCGGCATCATCTGTGTAATCATATACCAGGCACCTCCAGCTCCCCGATTTCAGTTTCTTTGCTTTTGCCATAATATCATCCTTTCTGGTGGTGTTGCGGTATCGCAACAGTAAAAAATGGGTATAAAAATAACACCCTCTTGCCAGGTGCTCTCAGGAATGATATACTTTATTTGGGTGTAGAGTATATCTTCCTGGAGTAATCCGGCAAGAGAAAATCTATACAAAAGCCGTTCCTGTTGGCGCAGGGGCGGTTTTTTGTTTTTAGAAGTTAATTATCGCGTTCTCCAATATCCATAAGCATTTGCAAGATTTCCATCATGCAAATTGTAATGAAGAACGGATTGTGCTGTATCGTAGAATGTCAAGTATGCTCGACTCTTGTTTTCTTCAGGATAGGCAACAACTGTACATACCTCTTTGCGTCCGTTTACCTTTTTATCAATTCCTACTGGGAGTTTATCTATTACTTTATATTTATAAGTGTTTTGTAGAGCTTGCTCGTTGTCGTAATAGATACTTGTCATATCACCATCCTGATACCAATTCACATAGTTTCCTATGTTGTGAATTTTGTTTGGTGAATTATTAGAATAGAAATGTTCTTCCCCCTTTCCGTTGGGGGCATCGTTTTTCCATTCTCCGACAAAGTAACCATATCGAAATGTAGATTTGGAAAATTTAGAGTAGGTAATGTACATATTACCTGATCCGTTTGCAATTCCATCAGTCAAACTTCCATAGTACAAATAATCAGGTCTGATTTTAAGTCCTGTAGAATTATCAGTCATATAACAAAATTCGTTAGATGGAAGGGAATCAACCATTTTAGCATAATTAATTTTTTCCATTTCATTTAAAACAGAGATATGATTATTTTCTTTTGCCAAAGAAGCAATTTTATTTAGGTATTCACCATATGTGGAGAGAAAAGCTGCCCTGGTTTCTTCTTGACGGACAGAACTTGCTTCAGAGGTATCTATAAATTTAGTTGGTTGTTCGTCTACATTTTTTGTTTGAACAGTTCCATCAACAATCCATGCGCCATTTTCATTTACCTTATAATTATCTGGCGTGGTTGTGTTTGTCAGTAACCTGCCACCAATATCAAAGTAGTAACTTTCTGACAAGCCATCTCCGTTACTATCAATCCATTTCCAACCAGAAGCGTAATATTGCCCAGTGGAGTCATCTCTGTATTTCCAACCTCCATCATCCAACTGTTCCCATCCGGCAGGGGTCGGCATGGTAGAAGCTAACGACAGCCAAACTGATAACAACAATAATTTTGAAATTCTCATAACAAACCCCCCTTATTTATTAATTTTCTCCATAACCGCCAGAGACGGTTCAAACATCACAATGTAATTATCTATTTCAACATAGCAGCCGTATTTCTCTCGGTACAGCTCCAATGCTTCAGACAGAGTGTCCTCGCTCACTCCCAGAAAATCAGCCAATTCGTAGCGGCTGCGACAGTGTGCTTTGTATCCATCTATAATACCCGTCAGACTGATGCGCCGATTATAAGCTCGGAGCCGCGCTGTGCGTTCCTGCTTCCGGCTGCTTATCTTATCCTGGTCCAAGATATTCCCAACATTAATATAACAGTGCTCCAGTTCCTCGGCCAGAACGTCTGCTTTTTTTACAGAGGTTAATCCATTTCGAATAGCGATTCGATTTCCCAGGCATTGACCGTCCCCTGACTGAAGAGGCAGCTCTTTGACTTTAATGCCGGAGGAATCTGCCTCCATCAACAATTCTTCATAATTCAATCTATATCAACCTCTATTTCCATACATCATCATTCCTCATGAGTTCATCATCGTACTGGCGCATTTCGTCAGTTACTTCGATATCGGTACGCTCATGAGCTGCCCGGGGGATGAGATGAGCCTGTTCTTCTTCCATTTGCTGGATGCTCAATAGATTTTCTGTGTAGCTGATGGCTTTTTCTTTATTTGAATCAGAAAGGCGAGAGAATGACTCAAGCATCTTTTTTCAAAATATTGAATGTTCCAACGCTTTGAAAATTCTATCATCTTGTTTTTATATTCATCAATATCGGCCATAGTTGCACGTTCCATTGGGACATCAGCCCCCATTAACCAAGCTTCATTGACATCCAGGGCCTTAGCCAGCAGAAAAATATTATTTTGTTTTGGTTGGTATCTGCCGGAAATGTATGAACTTAAAGCTCCTTTGTTAATGCCAGTTTTTTCAACAATATCAGCTTGCCGTAATCCTCGAAGAGACATTCCTTCTTTTAACCTATCAGCCAGTGTGCTCATAAACTATACCTCCAGTAACTTTATATTAGCATATATGTTCAGAAAACGCAACATTTCAATTATATATTTTAACAAAAAGTTTTGAAAACTAAAAAACAGTATTGACAAAGTGCAAGCAGAGTGTTAACATAATGGTGTTTAGATAACCAAACAAAGCGGAGGTGATAAAAATGGCATGGGATTACAGAATGCTGAGGGGAAAAATTCGTGAAGTTTGCGAAACCCAAGATAATTTTGCAGATAAACTCGGAATTGGTCGAGTTTCTTTAAGTCAGAGATTAAATAATAAACTGGAATTTTCCCAAGATGAAATTTTCAGGGCTTGTGAAATTCTAGGGCTAAGTCAAAAAGAAATTCCCATTTATTTTTTTACAGAAAAAGTTTAGAAAACTAAATCACAAGGAGGGCATAAGAAATGAATGATTTAATGAGAACAGCCATCACATCAATGGAAGCAGCTGAGTGGTGCGGAAAAGAACATTCTAAGTTGCTTCGGGATATTCGTAATTACATATCTCAGTTAGGAGAAGCCAAAATTGGATTCTCCGATTTTTTCAAGGAATCTACATATGTTACAGAGCAAAATAAGGCACTCCCATGCTTTCTCGTTACAAAGAAGGGCTGTGAGTTTATCGCCCACAAGATGACAGGGCAAAAGGGAACGGAATTTACTGCAAGGTACATCAACCGATTCCATGAGATGGAGAGTCCCAAAACACAGCTTCCTCCAACTGAACATCCTGGCGAGGTAGCAAACTTACTCAAAATTCTTGCAAATCGGATGGATAAACAGGGCATTGCCCCATATAAATCAGCTGAAATGGTAAAGATGGTCTGCGAGCAATACGGAATCCACCTTCCGGCTGATTTTGTGAAGGTTCCAGAATATGAGCAGATGACACTGAGAGAGTTAATGTGAACGGCAGTATGGAGTTGAAGAACCGCTGGAAGAGTAGGAGGTGCACATATTATGCCAAAATTAAAGCCAAATCCGACCGAAGAGGCCAGCCGGGTAGTTCGTTCCTGCATCAGCAGTAACATGGAACTATACGCCGTCAGCGAGGAACTACTGGCGGCGAAGATGGGAAGGACAGCCAGGACCATACAAACACGTCGGGAACGGCCGGAGAATTTCACCCTGGGAGAGTTATGGGCGGCAGCCAAAGTGCTGAAGCTGACACCGATTCAGGCAGCCAGTATTGTTCTGGGACGGACATTGACCAGTAAAGAGATAAAAGAGTTTATTGTGATGTAGAGGAGGAAACTGACATGCTGAAATTTAAAGAAGCGCCTCATCCGGCGCTGAGCTATGCAGCTGTTACCGCCGGTCCTGGACCGCTCGTGGATCCGGCGCTGGTGGTGGAACTGGAGAAGTTAGAAAATGAAATCAGCGGATTGCGGGCTGAGAATAAGTTCCTCTGGAGCCTGTTGGGGACAGTGATTTTTGTATTTTCACTGACTACGTGGGTTCCGGTGGTGTTTTGAGAGGAGGTGAGGACGATGACACAGGCACAGGAAGGGCTCCAGGTGCTGCTAGATATGGCGGAGGATTACCGGAAGAAGAATAACATGAATTCTGTCACGATTTCTGCTGTTGGCGGCGGAACTGGACATGCTTATGCGTTCCGGGAAGCAGATAGAGTGGATGCGACTATCGGAAAGTGGCAAAAAGAAACCCCAGGAGCGGCAACTCCCAGGGCGGTGAAATAAAAAACAATACACCCTTATTATAGGGGATTTAGAGGAGGATTGCAATGGTAAAAGTGAGAATTGAGTACAAAGGACAGGTAAGAGAATTTGAGAAAGATGCGGTTATTGCATTTTTTCCTGACAAAGAAAGCGCACGTATGATATTTACGGGGGAAACCAGCCTCAAAAGAGTAACAGGAACGTTATCAGCTGGCATCCCGCGCATCCTGGAGCTGGCATCCGAGAGCCGGACGGAATACATCGATGCCATGGTTGAAGTGTATAAGAGGTTTGAGGAGAAAATCAAAGAAGAGCTGAGAACAAGAGGCGCAAATGTTTTGATAGATGCGCTGGCTAAAGCGATAGAGGAGGAACTCAAAAAATGAGCATTTATCCTACAAAGGGAAATATCATCAGCCATGGCAGATATCCGGTAAATCAATTGGTTCCCGGCCAGACTATCCGGTTTCATCGGGAAACGGTGGTCTCTACTATTCGCCGGGTACATAACTTCCAGAACATGATCATCGTTGACGGTGACGGTATGAACGGAGTGGCTTTCGGGGCTGATGATTATGTGGAACTGGTGTCAATGGAGGAAATGTGATGGCGGTAGGGTTTTGCGGTATCGGACCGGAAGAAGGGACTTTTGTGGAGCAGTCAGAGGCATTTGCCTACGCATTGGAACGATGCCTTTCTGGCACAGAGGAAGAAGTAAAAGAGTTTCGGGAAATGCTGGTGGAGTGGTATTATTCCGAGAACTGGATAAAGGTAGAGGAGGACTAGATATGCAGGAAGTTGAAAACATTTATGGAGCATCGGTTCCGGCAGCAGGACGGAGTACAACTACAGAAATGATGGTAAGTCGTCAGGCACAAGAGGTTCAGGCGGCTATGGTCGTGGCAAAAAAGTTTCCGCGTAATGAGGTGGAAAGCTACAATCGAATTATACGGGCATGCCAGAGAAAGAGTCTGGCAGAGCAGGCCATGTATGAGTACCCACGCGGAGGAACAAAAGTAACAGGCCCGTCCATCCGTCTGGCAGAGGCCATGGCACAGAACTGGGGAAACCTGGATTACGGATTAATTGAGCTGGAGCAGAAGGCTGGAGAGAGCCAGGTGATGGCTTACGCCTGGGACTTGGAAACAAACACCAGACAGACTATCGTTTTCTCGGTTCCTCACATCCGGGCTACAAAAAAGGGGAATGTTCCGCTTACCGATCCACGCGATATCTATGAGATGGTAGCAAACCAGGGAGCACGCAGAATGCGTTCCTGCATCCTCAGAGTAATTCCAGGAGATGTTGTTGAATCAGCAGTCGCTCAGTGCAACAAAACTCTCATGGATGGAGGCGGCGCCCCATTAATTGACCTGGTTCGCGATGCAGCAAAAACCTTTCAAGAAGAGTACGGAATTCCCCTGGAAGCGATTGAAAAGTACATTGGATGTAAGCACGAAGCATTCAGTATGAATGACCTGATACGGCTGAAAAAGGTGTTCCGGTCCCTGAAGGATGGAATGGCAAAACGGGAGGATTATTTTGACTTGGGACTGGAATCAAAGGATGAAGAGGTTTCTGACCCGTTCCAGAAAGCGGAAGCTGATAAGAACGAGAAAAAGAAGGAAAGAGGCGGTTCCAAAAAGAAAGAGTCGGAGCCGGAACTGGATCCGTCCTTTGTTCCAGGAGAGCAGCAGACAGTTTTCCGATAAGGCGGTGATGTGAAATGTTATTAAATGAGGGGAATTACTACGGTCCGGAAGCGGGAATGGCTTACTTTTCGGTATCGCAATATAAGTCCTTTATGAAATGCGAAGCAGCTGCCATGGCGGAAATACAAGGGGTCTATAAGCGCCCCCTGACCCGCGCTCTTTTAGTTGGCTCTTTTGTGGATTCCTATTTCGAGGGAACGCTTCCGGAGTTTATGGACAGAAACCCAGAAATATTTACTCGGACAAAAGAGTTAAAAAGTGACTTCCGGAAAGCAAATGAAATTATCGGAAGGCTCCAGGCAGATCCACTGTTTATGCGATTTATGAGCGGTGAAAAACAGAGAATCATGACCTTTTCCCTGTTTGGGGCAGATTGGAAAATGAAAATGGACAGCTATCTTCCTGGAATCTGCATTACAGACTTGAAGGTAGTAGCCAATTTTAAAACACTCCCACTGTGGCGATATGACCTGCAGGGGGCTGTGTATCAGGCGGGAGTAAAGGCGGAGACAGGAGAAACCCTTCCCTTTTATTTGGCAGCAGCCACCAAGGAACGGGTTGTGGATTTGGATATCTTTCAGATTCCGCAGTCAACGCTTGAACGTGCCTTGGCTGAAATTCAGTGCAATTTGGATCATTTAGTAGAAGTAAAAAAAGGACTGGTGCCGCCGAAATACTGCGGAAAATGTGATTATTGCAAATCCGTGAAAGCGGCACGTATCCGAAATTATAACGAACTTTTGGGGGATTAATATGAAGCTTGTAAAGATATTAAGTGACAGTATTCAGATCCGGACAAACCTTGCAGAGTTTCGGGATGTCCGCATCAATGACCTGCTCACAGTGTCAGATGGAAGCGTGAGCCTGGTGGCCATGGTCAGCGGTCTTACCGATACAGACGTAGAAGAACATATCAGTGATGATGACTTCCTGGCAGAAATTACAGGAATTAAAACAATAGAGTGCTCCATTATCGGAAGTTTGAGAGATGGTCAATTTGAAAAGGCGCTGGATGCATATCCGACAACAAATGTGTGTATCGAGAAGATTGACGAAGATGATTTTTCCCGGATGTTAATGAGCAAAACCGGAGATGGGTTCTGCATCGGGAAATACGCTGCCTATGGCTGCGATGCGTGGGTGGATGGAAATAAGTTTTTCCAACGTCACGCCTGCATCGTAGGAAACACCGGATCCGGAAAGTCGGAGACGGTTGCAAAAATCATGGAAGAGACTGCGCGTCTTCCGGGTGCAAATCTGGTTGTGTTTGATATCCACGGCGAGTACAGCAATCTTTCTTATGCGTCCAATATTCGTATTGGGGAGGAATTTCATTTTCCCATCTGGATGTTTGGCTTCCAGGATATTGTGGCCAACATTTTAAAAATCCGGGAAGAAAGTGCCACAACCGTGATGACAGCGCTGCGTAAAGCCTATTACCGGGTGTGCGCGGGTGGCAAAGAAAATCGTCCTATGTATTTTAATTATAAGCGCCTGATTCATGAAATGGAAGAAATGGATAACCAGATGATACATACCGGCGAGTATTATAAAACTGGAGATAAGGCGGGGATGCCAAAAACCACAAAAGGAGAATACAATGGGAAGCTTACCAGCACAGTAAATCTTTTAAAGGATCGCATGATGGACAGCCGGTACGGATTTCTTTTCCACGATGAACCACAGAGCTATCTGTACGAGGTGATGGAAGCCATTCTGGGGACAGATAAGCCAGTCAAGAACATTGACCTTTCTGGAGTTCCGCATGATGTTGCACTTCCGATTATCGGCGTTATATCACGCCTGATATTTGACATTCAGAGAGAGCAGGATATGGATAATATCCGCCCGGTGACTATTATCTGTGATGAGGCCCATGTCTATATTCCGGACAATTTCCAGCTTACGGCCAGTCAGCGCCGCATGGTAGAGGTATTTGAGGATATCGCAAAAGAGGGCCGCAAGTTTGGAATCACGCTTTTCCCGGCCACACAGAGACCGTCAGAGCTTAACAAAACAATCGTTGCTCAGTGTGCAAATCTGATTGTGGGGAAGCTCAATAACGAAAATGACAAGTCTCTGATTAAAGGAATGCTTCCGGATGGGGACAGCGAACTGATTGAGGCAGTGACGATGTTTCATCCAGGAGAAGTACTGATGATTGGAGATGCAGTTCCGATTCCTCTGAAAATAAAAGTGGAGCTTGCAAAGGAAAGACCTGTTTCAAGGACTATCAATTTCTGGGATGCATGGAAGCAGGGAACTGCTTTTGATGTTACAGAGATGGTGGATAGATATTTATAATTGTTACCTCTGTGGTGATTGTGTCACGACAAAAGCCATTGGTACTACCTCCGCTCGCTGGAAAGGAATAGCAGCAGCGGAGGTATAAAAGGAAGTAAGGCAGGTGATGGTCAGAGATGGCTCGGCCCCCGAAATTGGGACTTGATTACTTTCCGAAAGATGTGGATTTTTACAATGATTATAAGATTATGGATTTGCTGGAAAAATATGGGCCAGTTGGAACCATAATCTATGATGTTATTCTGACCGAGATATATCGGAACGGTTATTACCTGGCAGAGCCGATAGATAGGATATCAACGAGGATCGTCCGGATCATCGGTGCAAAATGGGTGCAAAAGCGTCTTGTGTCACAAGTTATTCTTGATTGCGGGGAATTAGGGCTCTTCGAGACAACCCTCCTTTCGCATGGGGTTATAACCTCTGTGGGAATTCAGAAACGGTACGCCGCCGTTACCTCTAGGAACAAGGCTCATAAAGAAAAATTTTGGTTGCTTGATGAAAACGGACAACCTTTATTAAATGCACCTAAAAATCCCATTTCTGCAACAGAAACTCTCATTTCTGCAACAGAAACTCGGATAAATGATGCAGAAATCCCACAAAAGGAAAGTAAAGTAAATAAAACAAAACAAAATAAAAAGATATGCTCGGAGCTGCAAGCAAGCCCTCGCCCGGATGCAGCCTATAACCTCATTCTGGTTGACGGAAATTATTATCCGGTTATGGCCGACGAGGTGGAAAAATACCGGGAATTATATCCGGCTGTGGATACAGACCAGGAATTCAGGAAGATGATAGGCTGGTTGGACACGCATCCCAAAAACCGAAAGACCCCGAAGGGGATTCAGAAGTTTATAAACGGCTGGCTGTCCAGAGCGCAGGATTCTGCAAGACCAGCAGCTCCGCAGAAGAAACCGAACCAGTTCCATAATTTTGAACAGAGAGACACAGACTACAATGCCCTAGTGGCGGAGCAGGTCCGGGAATGGATTGGAGGGGAAAATGAAAAGTAACATTCGTGGAGAGAACGTCAGAACCAGAATATATAACTACATCGTGGATTACCTGGAAGAGCATGGCTATCCGCCGTCTATCCGGGAAATTGCAGACGGCGTAGATCTTAAGTCAGCATCTGCAGTGCATAATCATCTTTGCACCATGTTTGAGCAGGGGATTTTAGAGACGGATGCGAAAACCGGAACACCACGAGCCATTCGGGTTCCGGGATATCGATTCACAAGAGGAGGAGAATATGGATGAGATGAGAGAGGGGCTTCCAGGGCCGGCAAAAGAACCATGGTATGAAAGCTTAAATCTGGAGGATACGGAATCCTTTATCAAGAGCAATCTGGTGTCAGCAGCTCAGAACGTCATAGCGATTGGGTATTATCTTAAACACATCAGAGACAGGCAGCTATATCGGGAGGCAGGATATGAAAGTATCTGGGATTATGCTTCGGATCGGTTCGGTCTTTCAAAATCAACCACATCCCGTTACATATCCAGAAATGATAAATTCTCCAAAGGCGGGAATAGCCCGGTATTGGACAGTCGTTATCAGGATTTCGGGAAAGCGCAGCTGCAGGAGATGCTGTCTCTAAACCCTGAGCAGTTGGAGCAGGTTACTCCGGACATGACTGTAGCGCAGATTCGAGAGATACGCAAGCCAAAGGAAGTGCCATATTATCCCCTGGAGGGACAAATGGAAATCACAGAGTTCCTGGAGCCAGAAGAACCGGTTCAGGAGCCGTCAGAAGCGCCTGTAAGCTTCCAGATGGATGTTTCTGAGCTTGCCCCGGAAGAACCGGAGGAAGAGGCACAGGAAGCCCCTGCAATGAATTATAACACGCGAAGGGTATATTGTAATGCATTTGCCAGATTTCTGATTGAGCGCTTTAAAAATTGGTTTAAGAATGATTATGAAAACCGCGTCCTTTTGGTGACAGAATCCGAAAAGCAATTAAAATAGCGGTTTCATGGCACATGGTATTTTAGGGATCCGGTTCAAGGGGGAGTAGCGCACATCAATCTGTTTCCGGAATATATCCAGATATGGGACGGCGCAGGTAAATGCCTGGGAAATGCAGAATGGTTTTATCTGTGCGCATCGATACAGGGTATGTGGAATGAGGTTGCTTTGGAGGCCGCTGCAAAAATGCAGCAAATTCCCTCTGAGTGCTGCAAAAATAGCAGCGAGGAAGAGCTGGAGGAAATTGCGACATCGCAACAGGATGAGCCGGAAGTGCCAGAGGAGGAACTTACAGACTTGGAGCTTCTTCGGGGGATGCTGGAAAAAGAGAAAGGTTATCTGGAGGAAATGATAAAGGTCAATGAGGCGGAGCCTCTTCCGGAAAACCTGATCCGGAAAAAGAGAATTCTGGTGGGAGCACTGGACGGGATGCTGTGTGACCTAGAAGAGCCGGAACCAGAGGAACCGGAACAGCCTCCCTTGCCGCTGATGCGAAACAACGACCAGCGGAAAGAGTGGCTGAGGGATTACAAATCCTGGGGGCTGTGGTATGAAGATGAGCACATCGGCTGCCGGTATTACAAATACGATTTTGACAACGGGGCGCGGCTGATTGCGGAGGTGTACACTCAGCATAATGATTTTGCCGGTCAGGATTATGAATCCTCATACTTACACTTGGTTGGAGGGCCGGAGCCGGATGAACATCCGTCTGGAGCCTATGGCAGATGGAGCAGGCATGAGACATACAGCCGATATCCAGACAGTGAGACGGAGCTGGTGGAATTTTTGAAGTCGATTCAGAAGGGAGAGCGAAAATGAGAAAATGCTGTGGAACCTGCGGATGGCATAAATACGATGATGATGTAGATTTTACATGTAGCAATGAAGAGTCCGATGGATATGGTGAATACACTATGTTCGAGGATTGTTGTGATTGCTGGGAGGGAAGAGATGAGCGATAGATTGCCACAGACTATGTGTCTGGGTGGATTACAGATTGTACAGACAACAAACCTACATGTGACAATTTACAAAGACGGAAAGAGAGTGTTCCATTGTCAGTGCGATAAGGAACTGGATTTTATAGGACTGATGGAAGTGATTCGATTTTATAAGGAGATGTCTGGAGATGAGCAAGAGCAGAGCGAATAAGCAGAACCGCCTTCGGGCGCAGATTAAACGGCAGCGGAATGATGTTTATAAGTTTAAGGGGAGGAAGAACCATGGATGAAAAAAACGAGTCTGTGGTGGGGGACAAAGAACGCGAGGCGTGGAGACAGAAAAAGAAAGAAGCTAAGGCCCGGATGGCTGCCATGCAGGCTCTGCCCTATGAGGTAAAAGTTAAGCGTGCAGAGTTGCGGGCTAGGGAGTTTGTGGAGCGCCTGGATGATATGGAGTTAAATGCCCATGTCAGCGTAGGTGGCCTGGACAGTATTGTGCTGCTGTTGTTCCTTCGGAAAATCGGAATCGATGTTCCTGCCATATCCGTATCATCCCTGGAAGATAGCAGTATTCAGAAGATTCACAAGGAACTTGGAGTGATTCGGATTCCAATTGGTAAACCCAAGGTAGAGATCCTGCAGGAATATGGTTTCCCAGTAATCAGTAAAAAGATTGCTGGACGGATCGACACCTTACAGAATCCAACGGAAAAGAACAAGACCGTACGCCATGCCATTATCACAGGCGAATGCGGAGCACAAGGGCATTATGCCAAGAATAGCCGTATGCAGCTTCCAAAGAAGTGGCTGGAGTTGTTTGCGGGATATGAAAACGAAAACGAGGGTGTAAACTATCAGATTGCACCGTTTAAGGTGTCCAATAAGTGCTGCCAGTATATGAAAGAGGAACCCTGCGATAAATGGGCTATGGAGCACAATAGTAAACCGTTTTTAGGGCTGATGGCTTCAGAAGGCGGACAGCGAGAGGAGGCGCTTACCGAACACGGCTGCAATTACTTTGGTAAGGGCGTGATTCGGTCAGCACCGTTTGCTCCGTTCCTGCGTCAAGATCTATTGCAACTGGCTATTGATTTAAAGGCACCAGTGCCAGAGATTTACGGAAAGATTGCCAGAAAACCAGACGGAACCCTATACACCACAAAGGCTCAGAGAACCGGCTGTAGCATGTGTGGATTTGGAATTCACATGGAGCGGCGGCCACACCGATTTGATCAGCTCCGGGAGCGGAATCCTAAAGAATGGGAATTCTGGATGTACCGATGTTGTACGGATCCAGAAACCGGCGAGAAGTATGGATGGGGCAGAGTGTTGGATTATATTGGGGTTCCTTGGGAGGATTATCCAGCAGTACAGATGGATATGTTTAGGGATTTTTTGATAGAGGAGGGGTGATAATGGATCTTGGTGACAAGATTAAAGAGCTGCGCAAGCAAAAAGGAATGACCCAAGCGGAACTAGGGCTGGCTGTCGGTGTGTGCTATCAGTCAATATCTGATTGGGAACACAAAAGATATAATCCCAATTACGACAACATAAGCGAACTGGAAAGGGTGCTAGGAGAACCGTTAAGGGGTTGTGAGCTGGTTTTACCACCGCCAAGGGTAAGAAAGTCGAGTAAAGAGAAAAAGCCCGTCTATGAGGTAAATAAGCCTGTTGATGTGGGTAAGATAGGTGCGCTGTACCGGGCACGATGGAGTATCGAGGAGATTGCTAGGGATGTACATATTCCGGCGAGTGAAGTTGTGAGACATTTGAGGAGGATGGAGAGAGATGAAGAACGCAGAAGGCTATCCTGACCCGACAGCAGGGAAAGCAATCCACAGGGCAGACAAGCAGCCGGACAATGTGGAACTGGTAATTCGGCTGATGAAGGCTGCTGCCAGAGAGTGCAATGTGGAAATTGTTGGACGGATAGCAATTAGAGATGAAACTGGAAGAGTTTGGAGGTGATGCCGTTGGATAAGGAGGTGCTGATACAGTATTGCGAGATGAAAGAAGAGATAAAGGATTTACGGCAGCGAATTATGAAGCTGGACAAGTTCCTGGAGAAACCGCCGATTGTAGCAGATACCGTAACAGGGAGCAGGAAGGATTTGACAATTGGCCCGATTAAGATTACTGGGATTCCGGATCCGGAGTATACCCGCAAGAAAAACGCGAGAATACGATACAGGGCGTTGTTGGAGGCAAAAGAAGCGGAACTTTTGGAGCTGACTTGCCAAGCAGAGGAATACATAGACAGCATCCAGAAATCAGAACTGCGGATTATGTTCCGGTTGTATTACATTGACGGTCTGACATGGGTGCAGGTGGCGCATCGGATGAACATGATGTTTCCGAAGAGAAGAATTAAGTTCACAGACGACAATTGTTGGAGAAGAAATCAAAGATTTTTTGAAAATGTCGGGTCATGTCGGGAAGAAAAATGTTAATATGTATCATGAAGCCAAAGGCATACAGCCAGCGGCTTCTGGATTATCCCCTCAATGTGTAATGTGCGACCGCCCGGTGTCACAGCCAGCGGTCGATTGGCCCGCACCTGGGCTGGTACATAGTACCTCTTTCGCTTATCGCCCTGGTTAGCCTCCAGGGCAGCAACGGCATATACCACCAGTGGTAGGTGGCGGGGTTTCACCCTGGTCTCCGGTTCGATTCCGGATGTGCCGATTGTGATCCTCCTTTTCAATATACTCCTGCCAGGTGTTACAGCCTGGTGGGGGATTTGGTTTGACGGCGCCATGGGAAACCTAAAGACCGTCACTGCCCTGGATTGTGCTGCCGGGGCATAAAGGACTCTTAGCTCAGTTGGTAGAGCATGTGGTCGTTAACCACAATGTCCCAGATTCGATTCCTGGAGGATCCGGTGGTTTTCTTTTTTACACATAATTTTCCTTCTCAGGAGAAGCTCTTGCTTTGATGCGAGGGCTTCTCTTTTGGCGTAAGGTGTGTTATAATATTATTGCACAAAAGAGGAGGAATAATATGCCAGCAAAGATAACAACGTTCTTTTATTGTCTTGGAACAGATAAACAAGGAGAACCAAACGCTCCGTTGAAATAAGGCTACCGCAATCCCACTGGCTTTAGACGGTGGGTTAAGGTAGCCAAAAGCTGAGAATTATTGTATGCTAATGATATGGGAACATGGAAATCTAAAAACAGACACAAATATTTATTACAATACCACATTATTTTCGTCTGCAAATATAGGAAGAAATTACTGGTTTCGCAACAGGTATCAGATGATATAAAGCAGTTTTCATATGAGATATGTCAAAAGCACAAAGTTATTATCAAATACATGGAAACTGACAAAGACCATATTCACTACATGATAGAAACTGAACCTACAATGTCGGTGAGTAAAATTGTAAACCTAATGAAAAGTTATACGACTTACCATATATGGAAACGCTATCCGAATTATTTGCGGAAGCATTTCTGGAAAGAACATACATTTTGGACAGATGGTTATTTTGCTTGTAGTGTAGGAAATGTATCAGAAGAAATGCTAAAAAAGTATATCGAAAATCAAGGCTAAGAAAGAAGGTGGCAGCGAATGTTAAAAGCATATAAATACAGAATATATCCCAATAATGAGCAGAAAGTACAGATAGAAAAAACATTTGGCTGTTGCCGTTTTGTGTATAATCAGACACTTGCATATCGGAAAGAAAGATACGAAAAAGAGAAAAAATCTGTCAGCAAAACAGATTGTAATAATTACTGCAACAGGGAATTAAAGAAAGAATATGAATGGCTGAAAGAAGTGGATAAGTTTGCTTTAACAAATGCGATTTATAACATGGACAGTTCATATCAGAAATTTTTTAGGGAGCATGCAGGTTATCCAAAGTTTAAGAGTAAACATGATAATCATAAATCATATACAACAAATTTTACGAATGGCAACATAACAGTAGATTTCGATGGAAACAAAGTAAAATTGCCTAAATTAAAAGGCGTAAAAGCAAAACTGCATAGAAAATTTATCGGGCAGATAAAATCAGCAACGATATCACAAGTGCCGAGTGGGAAATATTATGTATCGGTTTTAGTGGAAACAGAACATGTGGAACTGCCACATACAACCCAAAATACAGGAATCGATTTAGGTATTAAGGATTTATGTATTACTTCTGGTGGAAAGAAATACGAAAATCCCAAAATTATCAGAAAATACGAGAAGAAACTGGAAAAACTGCAAAGGCAGTTAGCCCATAAAGAGAAAAGAAGTCAAAATTACTACAAAACAAAGAAAAAGATAGCATTATGCCATGAGAAAATAACAAATACCAGAAAAGATTATCTTCACAAGGTATCCCATGAGATTATCAGCGAAAACCAAGTGATAGTCTCGGAGAATTTGCAGATAAAGAATATGGTAAAAAATCATCATCTGGCAAAGTCAATAAGTGATGTATCATGGTATGAGCTGACAAGGCAGTTGGAATACAAGGCAAAATGGAATGGAAGGGAATATGTCAAAATAGATACCTTCTATGCCAGTAGTCAGTTGTGTTCAGTCTGTGGATACCAAAATACAGAGACGAAAAATCTGACAGTAAGGGAATGGATATGTCCCGTCTGTGGAACGAATCATGACAGGGATATCAATGCGGCGAAGAATATACTGGAAGAAGGATTAAGACAAATAGCATAAAAAATAACAATATAGGGCAGGGACTGCCCGAATTAACGCCTGTGGAGATAGTAGGTTACGAGGTCTGGGAAGCAGGAAGCCCATTGGCTTTAGACAATGGGTAGTTCACTATAATGACAATAACAATAATAGTTTGGTGAGTTATAAGATTCCAGAAAAACAATATGTTGTACCTAATTCTGGAAAGCTGATTATAGCAGATGAAAAAGATTACACATTGAGTTTATATGAACCAAACGCTGTTTCTCAAAAAGTCATTTCTGACTTGAGAGAGGAGAATGCTATATTGAGGAATAGGTTAAGGAACAGTTTACCTGTTCATGCAATAGTATATATGGTTGGTAATGGCATTGTAGGTGCAATTGCGGCTACATTATTAGTGGTACGTTATTTTTTGAATATATATATTATTGACCCTTATTATTTGTTTTGCGCATTAATAATTACAAGCGGTTTGTTTTTTACAGCTTTGATATCTTTAAAAGATTGGAAGGATAATTTATTACGATGAAAGAACCAACTAAATACATTAGTACCTGTCTCTTATACACATCTCCGAGCCCACGAGACTAGCGCTCATCTCG
>OWIC01000286.1_pt1 | contig 39613 bp, 39 predicted proteins | sample 1732791 | NCBI WGS metagenome assembly OWIC01 (sample SAMN05065754, study PRJEB22554) | human gut metagenome | biome: ENVO:2100002; feature: ENVO:00000062; material: ENVO:00002003 | host: Homo sapiens | place: USA
TTTTACAAACATCCGATTACATTTTCATGCTGACAAGTTCTACTCATCGTACTTTGCTATTTGTTCTTTCTATTATTCGCAATTGCTTACTCACTAGTGTGACTAACTCTAATCACAAATGTGACTAAAGTTAATCACAAGTGTGATTAAGTCTAATCACAAACGTGATTAAGCAATTTCCCATAGTAAAGAACTGCAATATGAATGCCCGATTATCATATAATGATCTCTATATAAACTATCAAGAACTCCCTAAAATGTAGTAGTTACCGTTGTTTCTCCTAGCAAAATATGATAAGATTCGTGTATATAAAAGGGATCTTGTAGGCATTATGCCATTTTTCTTCACCTAAAACGGCAAAATAGACTCTTTTCTCATCTGAGTGATTTTGAAATGAATTCAGCTATATCACATTGAATATAAACATATTAAATAATAATCAGTATAATTAAACAGTGAGAGCATGAGGGCAAATTGTTTCTTCTAAAATATGCTACCATCATTCATTCAACACTCATTATCAATTGATTATATACATAATGAGAGCATGAGGGCATATTTGCTTATAACTTTCTATTGTTTTCTCCTTTCTTTATTCCTTGATATTACGGATATGTCTGACAGGAACACCGCCCACAACCGTATTTGCCGGAACCTCTCTTGTCACGATCAAACCTGCTGCAATGACAGCATTGTTTCCGATGGTTATTTATCGGATAAATGAAGAATAAGTGCTTTGTTTCTTATTCTATTTATCAAATGTAACTTGTACCATTAGAATGAAGAAGGCTGATTAGTATGAATGTGAATATGCTGTATTGGCAAGTAGGTAGTGATTACCAACGATTAGCATATATCACCAATGATTATTAAGGCGTTCATTTTGAGCGCCTTTCTTTTTAGCCTTATAAGCGATGGTTATCGTTTATAGGGCTTTTTCAGCTCATTTTTGTACCGTATTTGTTGCTCGCTTGTCAAAGACCAAAAATTCAGTGGAAAGGTAGTAGAGAAACTATACGCCATTTTACACGGTTTTACGGGAATTTACAGTAATAACGGAGAAATAAAGATGAATTGAAATGAGCAGTAACCTGAAAATTAAGCGAATTTGCGCTTGGTGCGGTAAAGAGTTTATCGCCCAAAAAACAACAACAGCATGTTGTTCCAAACAATGCGCCAACGCTCTTTATAAAAAGAAGAAGCGTGACGAAGCAATCAAAGCTAACAATCAATTCGTGGAGAAGAAGATTGATGAAAAGCCTATTGAAAGAATCAAAGACAAGCCATTTCTCACAATTACCGAGACTGCAATCTATCTCGGAGTAACCCGACCTACCGTTTACGGATACATTAAACGAGGTGAATTAAAGGTTACTCGATTGGGCTTCAAATACCTTTTGAAGAAAGAGGATATTGATGAGTTATTCAATAATCCAACAGAGTTCCATACTCCAACAAAAGAGAAAACCCCTATCACCGACTTCTACACCACAGCCGAAGTCAAGGAAAAGTATCATGTAAACGAATCATGGATATTCTTGGTAGCCAAGAAAAACAACATTCCCCGGACTTTCAATCGTGGCAAGACCTACTGGAGCAAGAAGCACGTGGATGCTTACTTCGCTAAGAAAGCCCCGGATCCCGACATTACAGAATGGTATAGCACACAAGAAATACAGAAAAAATTCGGCATGACCTTATCCGCTATCTACACATTTGTTTCCAAGAACGCCATCCCAAAGAAGAAAGAGGGTATCATGGTGTACTATTCCAAGAAGCATGTCGATATAGCCAAAGGTGTGGCAGCACCCGAAGAACCGCAATATTATACGGTAGCCGAAGCAATGGAGAAATTCAATCTTACCCGTGACCAACTCTATCATTATGCGAAATATCATAATATCCCAAAGGTCAAGAAGGGCAAATACACACTTATCTCTAAACCCGAACTGGATAAATTGCTTGAAGCTCCAAAGATAGAATAAGTTATTTATCGGTGAATGTTGCCACCATTGAATCACCTCATTCCTTTGCACCAAACAAATGTAAAACTCTAAATATTAAACAGTATGACACACACGTGTACAAAAGTAACAGTTCGTCAGAGAGCGATTCGGAACAATCGCATCTCCTTGTATCTGGATTATTATCCGGCAGTCCGTAACCCTGAGACCATGCAGATGAGCCGTCGGGAATATCTCGGCATCTACATCTATGCCCACCCCAAAAACGAAATGGAACGGGAGTTCAACAATGATATGCTGAACAAGGCAGAAGCTATCCGTTGTATCAGAGTGCAATCGCTCATCAATGAAGAGTTCGGTTTCTTGGATAAGACCAAGCAGAAAGCCGACTTCCTCGCCTACTTCAAAAAGATGTGCCGAAGTAAAGACCAGAAATGGTTGTTTGTCTATCAGCATTTCTACAACTTCGTCAAAGGGCAATGTACCTTTGGCGAGGTAAATGTGGACTTGTGTAAGAAGTTCAGAGAGTACCTGTTGAACGCCAAGCAACTTAAACACAGCAACCGCCCTATATCCCTCAATTCGGCATCCGGCTACTACTCCACTTTCAGAGGATTGTTGAAGATTGCCTATCGGGACAAATGGCTTCGAGAAAACATCAATGACTACCTTGACAAGATTGAACCACAAGATGTGAAGAAAGAATACCTGACACTGGACGAAGTGAAGAAACTTGCCGCCACTCCTTGCGACATCCCCGTTCTGAAAGCAGCTTCTCTATTCGCTTGTATGACAGGTTTACGCATCAGCGATATTCTCAATCTTCAATGGGAAGATTTTGCCATTGCTCCCGACCAAGGCTATTGCTTGCGTATCAGAACTCAGAAAACCCAAACGGAAGCGACACTCCCCATCAGTTACGAAGCCTACGAACTATGTGGTACGCCCGGCACAGGCAAAGTATTCAAGGGCTTGAAACGGAGCATGATTAACTATCCGCTGAAGAACTGGCTCAAAAAGGCAGGAATAACGAAGCCGATAACCTTCCACGGATTTCGTCACTCCTACGCAGTTATCCAAATATCCTTAGGCACAGATATTTACACTGTCTCAAAGATGCTAACCCACAAGAACGTTTCCACTACTCAAATCTACGCAGATTTGGTCAATGTAAAGAAACGAGAGACAGCCAATAAGATTTCACTGAAATAAATTACGGCTATGAAACGAGGAATCATAACAAACAACGGACATGGCATCCATATTTCTGATGGAGAAGTATGGATGACCGTTTGGGAGATTGCCGACTTGTTCTATACAACAGTTGGATCAATCAATTCCCGTTTAAAAGCAATATTGAAAGCCAATGTCTTAAAAAAGTATGACATCTGCCAATGTATAAAGTTGGAAAATGGGAATAGTGCCGATGTGTATAATCTCAACATGATTATAGCCCTATCCTATCAAATAGACACTGGACATTCTGCTTCATTCAGAAAATGGCTTATCAGTAAAGTTGCTTCCAAACAAAAGGGCATATCTCTCTTTATTCCTATAAGCGCAGCTAACATATATAATTGCTAATACCTTTGCTAAAAGTCCAACTTGGTTTTATTCTACGTTGGACTTTTCTTTTCTATTTTGGCACAGTTGACCTAGAATAATGCTACCTTTTGGTGACAAATGCTGCCACTTTCAGGGAAATGTATTTATACATCTTGCTAATGAGATATATTTGCACACAAACGATTAGCATATATTATTATGAAGCAGAAAAAAATAGAACATATTACTTTGAATCTGATTGTTTTCGGGACAATCGCTATCATTGGTGTTTTAGCCCGTCAGACCGTACTACACTATGGTTGGGATGAGTTCAGCAGCTACCTCATTTTTGTGGTATGCTCCATTGTCATGGGTGCAATCTATCTCAATCTGCAAATGGTATTCAGACAACTCCTTTCACCAACAATAGAGAAGTGCTTTATGAGATTTGAGTGTTACCGCAATAAGGCTGTGGTGGTTGAAACTTCAATAGTACACTCGGAACTTGCCGAAAGTACTATAAATTCAGACCCCGTCATTTCTAAACCGGATCCCGAAATTGAAATCGAAACTACATCTGACACAGAAGAAGTTTCTATTCTTTCATGTCCTGAACTTAACGAAGACGTGGCTGAACTTCCAAAAGAAGACGCCACACCTTCTAGCATCAATAATATATCTATCGAATCCAATCAGCCAACAGAATATGAGGTGTTCCGAGCCAACGCTATGGCAGAGAAAGAGCGAGCATCACAAGAAAAGTTAGATAAGGTTCTCACATATACGAAACAGAACTTGGTTCTCTATCTTAGCGAAACTGACCTCAATCGCCTATGTGGATATATTACGGAATACTATTTCTCTGATTCTCTACCCAAAGTTGAACAGATAAAGGTTGATGCTCAATTAAAAACCATTGACATCATGCACTTTGGCTGGAACATCGGCAAGGCATTCGGTAAACCACGCCTACAGACTGCCACATTTATAAAAAGAGTATTTGCTCATATCCTCCGTGATTCGGAAATATCCACCATTGAGCGCAAAATGTCGCACACGGAATCTGAGTGCAAGATTAAACTGGATAGAAAGATTGCATGAATATAACCCTATATAAATACTATTTGATAAAAGTAAAGTCTATATTTTGTTCTATTATCATCAGAATAATGCCTATTAAAATTCCTACTACAATCTCTGATATCAAGCATTTTCGAGAATCATCAGAGGAAGATTCTTGCTTTGCAATTTTTGCTATATTTTTAGCTATCACGACTTTCGGAATATAGAATCTAACAGGAGTCCAAAGAGAAAAAACAATCAATAGAATGCCTATAAATAGGAACAAGGTAGAATCAAATTGCCATATCCTTATATTATTATAAATCATATATATTGCCAACGTAGATATAGCAACTCCAGTAATCCTTATGCAATGAATAAGCAAAAGGACTATTAAAGAGAATATCGCTAGTATATATTCACCACATACTGCTAAAATAGCTGATGTCGAATTTGCAGAAGCCGATTCTATTTCTGCACTACACGATGTTAAAAAGAGTAAGAGTGAAAATACCAATAAATATTTAATATTCCCTATTTTATAAATGATATTATCCATAATGGCAAACTTTGTTTATTTGCAAAAATACAGAAAAACTACCAATTAGAATGTTACATCCTAATATTTATCATTGTATTCCACATTTTTCATCTAAAAACTCTTCTTTCTAAGCTACAACTATCATAATTGACACCAGTAATCACTGATTATCTGTTTATTATCAATAAATTATCACTACCAATCACCATCAAAAAGTTATTCATCAGTTATATTTTGGTGAATGATTCCACCATTGAAACACCTGTTTCCTTTGCCGTCGAACAATTAAAAACGAGCGACGTATGCAAAAAGAAACAGTAACATTTGATAAGCTGCCCGAAGCGGTAGGTTATCTAACCGAACAGGTCATTGAGTTAAAAAGGATGGTGTCGGAACTTCAACCACCAGCATCAGACAAACATGTGTTGATTGAAATTGAGGATGCTTGCCGTATCATCAGAAAAGCCAAGCCTACCATTTATACCTTGGTACGCAAAGGGCTACTTCCTGCCTATAAGAAAGGTAAGAAGCTCTACTTCTACGAGGACGAACTTCTGGCTTGGATTGAGAACGGGCGTAGAAAGACTTCCGAGCAAACATACGAGGAGATGCTGGCAAATATGCAAAGCGGTGTCCGTCATAAGCCCAAATCATCCGTGAAACTTTAATGATTGTGACTATGGATACATCTTCTATTAATCCGGCATCCATCATTGATGAAGCGGTTGATTTAAGTATGCGACTGACGGGTACTGATTTTCCTGTCAGCATATTCCCGTCAAAAATCCAACGCATTATCAATGAGGTTCACGAATGCCATAACTACCCGACTGACTACATTGCCGCAGCTATCCTTACGGCAATAGCAGTCGGCATTGGCAACACTCATCTTGCTCAAATCAAGCAAGGCTGGATAGAGAGTCCTATCCTGTATATGGCATTGATTGGAAGACCGGGAGCGAATAAAAGCCATCCGCTCAGTTTTGCAATGAAACCGTTTCTTGATTACGACTATCAACAGAATCAAGTCTTTGAAAAAGCACTTGCAAAGTATGATGAACTGATGAGTATGAGCCGCAAAGAACGCACAGAAAGCGGTGAAGAGCAATTTCCACAGGAACCTGTCCGTAAACGCTTCTTGATTTCGGATGTAACACCTGAGGGATTAAGTCTGATTCATGCACAAAATAAACGTGGTTTGTGCTTATGGGCTGATGAATTGTCCGCTTGGTTCAAGAACTTCAACCGTTACAACAACGGTTCAGAAGAACAGTTCTGGTTGTCGGTGTTCAGTGCCAAGACCACTATATCCGACCGCAAGAATGCCAAGAGTTCCATCTTCATCAAGCGACCGTATATCTCTGTCATCGGTACTATCCAAAAAAAGATTCTCAGTGAACTGGCTAAAGGCGAACGCTCCAGTAATGGATTCATCGACCGCATTCTGTTTGTAATGCCCAATCTGCAACAGAAAGCACGTTGGAATGACAAGGAACTGCCGGAGAATATCGAACAAGAATGGAATGCCATTATTGATAAGCTGATACAACAAGAGTACGCTCTCAATGAATTTGGAGAGATAGAACCGCATATTCTTTTTTTCACGGAGGAAGCCAAAAAACGGCTTTATGAATGGCAGCACCACTTCTCAGAGTTGTGTGACCGAGAGACAAACGACACCATTGTGAGTATCTATTGTAAGTTGGAAATATACATCATCCGCTTCTGCTTGATTATCCAATTAGCCCGATGGACTTGCGGAGAGTGTGATAAAACCTATATCGACCTGTTGACGGTGGAACGAGCCATTAAACTGACGGAGTATTTCAAGGAATCCGCATTGAGCGTTCAAAACATACTCAATGAAAATGCACTCAACAGCCAACAACAGGCGATAGTCAATCTGCTTCCTCCAGCCTTTACAACTGCCCAAGCTATACAGATAGCCGAGCAGAACGGAATGAAGGAGCGCACGTTTCAACGCTTTCTCAATGACAATATCGGGATATTGTTCCGAAAAGAGAAACATGGAGAATATTCAAAGATTAACCCGTGACATTTTTGTCGGTTTTGACACTTTCCTAACGAGAAATGACAATAACGACAAAAGTGACACACCTAAAAAGAAACATACAATGAGTACACATAGATTCATATTAGAACCCTACAAAGGTATCAGCACTCGGCATACTTGCCCGAACTGTCACCGTCAAAGATGCTTTTCCAAGTACATTGATACAGAGAAGCAAATCCAATTCCCAAAGTATGTAGGACGTTGTGACCATGAGCAGAAATGCGGTTATCACTTCACGCCTCGTGATTACTTTGAGCAGAATCCGTCAGAAAAAGATAAGCTCGCAGAGAATAGTTTCAGAAACTATGCACCTATAAAAGAGATACAACCAATAGCCACATCCTACATAGATTTGGATATAGTCAACCAATCATTGCGTGGCTATCCTACGAACAAGTTGTTTCAATTTCTATCGGCTCAGTTCGGAGAAACAGAAACATTAAAACTCATGAAGAAATACAAGGTTGGTACATCCAAATATTGGGACGGTGCAACCGTATTCTGGCAGACGGACAATCAGAATAAAGTCCGCACGGGTAAGATAATGCTTTACAATTCCGAAACTGGCAAGCGGATAAAAGAGCCATACAATCATGTCACATGGGTACACTCCGTACTGCACAAAGGCGATTATAATCTGAAGCAATGTTTCTTCGGAGAGCATCTGCTTTCTGAAGACAAAAGCCGTCCTGTTGCACTGGTCGAAAGCGAGAAAACGGCACTCGTTGCCTCCTACTATCTACCGCAATTCCTATGGATAGCATCCGGTGGAAAGAACGGTTGCTTCAATGCCAACAGCCTATCCGTTCTGGCTGGAAGAACCGTTGTATTATTTCCCGATTTGGGAGCGACAGACTATTGGCAGAGCAAAATCGGTTTGATGAAAAGATATGGAATTGAAGTGCAGATGTTCGATTATCTGGAAGCCCATGCCAACGAAAAAGAGCGAAAAGAGGGATACGACATAGCCGATTATCTGCTCAAAGTGAAGCCCGACGAAGCCATCCTTCAGCAGATGATTAAGAGAAATCCTGTCTTAAAAACACTGATAGAGACATTCGGTTTGAAGCTCGTCAGCGTACAACAAGGCACTCCACGACCGAAGGTTTCACCACCTAAGAAACGAGGATTCAGACTTTGGACTTAGGGAGAGAAATCGAGACTTTTTTACTGTAGCAAGTTAATGTCGGTGTATTACATTTCCCGACCACTTGCTCCTCAAAAAGTCAGAGGAGGCAGCTCCCGATGGTCACAAATTATTCACTAAAAACAATTCACATGGAAAAGAAATATACAATAACACTCCGGCTGTCATATCAGCAACACGCATGGCTTGGTGCGCTTTGCAGACGGAGTAAGCAAACCCAAAGCGAAGTCATCCGTTCGCTCATCGAGAACGGTTCAGTTCGTGAACGAATCACGCAAGAGCATATTCACATCATCCGGCAACTGATTGGTGAAAGTACCAATCTCAATCAGTTGGCAAGACAAGCGAACACCTACGGTTTCTTTGCTGTTGCGGACAGATGCGAAGAAATGGCTCAGCACATTAATCAACTTATAAAACAGCTGAAAGATGATAGGTAAACAGACTAAAGGGACATCGTTCGGTGGATGCGTCCGCTATGTCCTCAAAGAGGAAAAATCCAAACTATTGGAAGCGGTCGGAATAGAAGGGACACCCGAACAGATGGCAGAGCAATTTGAGCTACAAGCCTTACTCAACGACAAGGTAAAGAATATTGTCGGACACACTTCGCTCAACTTCTCACCGGAAGACAGTGCAAGATTAAAGTCCGATGATGCTTTGATGCTGAGCATAGCACACGACTATATGAAACTGATGGGTATTGAAAACACGCAATACATCATTGCCCGGCATATCGACCGTGAGCATCCGCATTGTCATATCGTTTTCAACCGAGTGGATAATAACGGCAAGACGATTAGCGACAAGAACGATTTCCGTAGGAATGAGAAAGTCTGCAAAATGCTGACCGCCAAATATCGCTTGCACTTTGCCAATGGTAAAGACCATATCAAAGAGGAACGCTTGCGCCCCTACGACAAGGCAAAGCACGAGATATACAAGGCATTGAAAGAAGAACTGCCCAAAGCTTATAGTTGGGAAGACTTGAAAGATGCGCTTGCCGACCGTGACATTGATATGAAATTCAAGGTCAGCCGGACTACACGAGAAATACAAGGTGTCAAATTTGAACATAACGGCTTTTCTTTTTCCGGTTCAAAAGTAGGTCGAGAGTTCAGCTACTTGAATATCGACAACCGACTGGAAGAGAATGCTTGTGCATCCTTGTTGGAGTCAGCCAAACAGAAACTCAGAGAACAGAAAGAAGAGGTACAGCCAAGCGTTTCCCATTCCGATGATGGCTTTGGCATCAGTCTCGGTTTGCTAAACGGGAACTCGTCCTACGATGCCACTGCCGCAGAAGAAGCAGAGTTCAATCGCCTGATGAAAAAGAAAAAGACTAAGCGCAAGCGAGGCTTTCATTTATAATCCATTATTATTAACATCTTAAATTCAATTATTTATGGTACAAAAAGATTTAATTCTTGATTTCAATCTCTACTTGTGTGAGAAATTTGGCTACAGAGAAAGCTGTAGCGTGATGCCACATGCCAACGGCTTTTGTATGGACATTCGGGAACGTGACTTAGACTGCTATATCCGCTTCTGGGAGTATAGCTGTGGAAGAGGCAACTTCCCCGACTGGTCTATCATCATTGTGCGTAGTAACTTCAAGGAGAACCAAGAAGAAAACCTGAAAGACTTGGCTCGGTTCTTCAAGGAGTACATGCCACGCTACGGTTACAAATACCTCTGCACCGAAGATGATGACTACAAGTATTATCAGACACTTGGCTTAAAGTGTATCATGGACGGTTTTTGTCCCAATTATGCATTAGCACTAAAGGATTTGAATGTCTGAGACATGGTTTTAGAGTTAAGGAGGGGATTTTTCCTCTCCTTTTCTTTTTCGATGTGCCCTAATGAGCTGATTCCTCTATTATGAATGTTGGCAATAAAAGTGTTATTACTACATTTCTCATAATATATGCAATGATTGAGAGCGAAGAAATTACTGTATCAGGTTACTTCGCTCTACATATTACATCATTTCCCCAACGACTTAAAGACCTTCGCAATACAACGCTTTTTCTGTTCCATATTGGGATGAACATATAAGTCTAAAGTGGTCGAAATATTGGAATGTCCTAACAATACACTAACGGTCTTGTAATCACAGCCAGCTTCTATACAACGAGTGGCAAAGCTATGGCGCAGGCCATGATATTTCAATTTGGGAATACCTAATTTCGCCATTAATTTGCCGTAATAATTACGGTAAGTACGAGGCTCGGTTGGATATTCATCATTAGTCAAAACATAGAAATCTTCATTAACGACCTTCTTCAGTGGTTTTACCATTGCAAGAAGGTCCTTTGTCATAGGAATTTTCCGACATGAGTTTTGTGTCTTGGGAGTGTTGATAACCAGCTCGGTATATTTCTCCGTCCCATTAATAATGTAAATCCGTTCAATTGTACGATTGACTGTTATCGTTCCCTCTGAAACATTGATGTCACTCCACTTCAAAGCGCAGACTTCCCCTATACGAAGTCCGGTACAAAGACTGATGTAGATACCCAGTCCAGCAAAGGAAAAATGACTTTGAATATGATTGAGTATTTTCTTGTGATTAGCAACCGATAGTACTTCCAATTCTTTGGTTGTTGAAGAAGACGGATATTTGATGTCCCACTCTTGATAATCCATCCATTCATTTTTTACGCCGAATTTCATAACCATTTTCAGTACAATCAAAATGTCTTTTACGGATTTCACATTCAGTCCATTCTCTATTTTCTGCAAAACAAATTCTTGCACAGCCTGTTCATGGAGTGTATCGCTTTCTCCAAAATTTGGAAGAATATGATTTTCCAAGATAAGCACATAAGCAGCCATTGTGGACTGCTTCACATAAGGTTGCTTGTACTCTTTCCATGCAACCGAGATTTCTCTAATTGTTTTCTGTCCCATAATCGTATATTAATATGTTGTACATATAATTAGAGAATAATAAATCCCAGATGTTCCCCCTTTGAGATTTCCAGAGTTTAGTGGGGAGTGGAAATGTACGACTATCGGAAATATCGGAGATATAAAAAATGGACCTTTTGGAAGCGTACTACATGCTGAAGATTATGTCGAAAATGGAATACCAATAGTAACAACCGAGCATTTCAAAACGGGTTTAATGCCCTCTGACAAATTCGGAATACCACAAGTGTCTAACGAGGATTATATACGCTTAAAAGGATACAGACTTGAAACTAACGACATTGTGTTTTCTCGTGTCGGGTCAGTTGATATAAATGCCCATGTTGGTATTGAGCAAAATGGATGGTTATTCTCGGGTAGAGTTTTGAGAGTCCGCCCGAAGTATGATATTGATTCTCTGTTTCTACATTATGCGTTATCTACTGAAGCTGTCAAGCGAGATATTCGTAACCGTGCTGTGGGGCAAACTATGCCCTCAATAAATACACCGATACTTTCATCGACAACAATACAACTTCCAAAGGATCTTTTTGAACAAAAGAAAGTTGCCCATTTCCTCAGACTACTAGATGAACGCATAATAACTCAAAACAAAATCATTGAGGACTTGAAGAAACTAAAGTCTGCGATTAGTAAACATTTGTTCGCACGCAAAGATTTGTTAGAAACTACTATATGCTTGTCGAATATTGCGACATTGAAAAATGGTTACGCATTCCAGAGTGGCAAGTATAATGCACTGGGCAAATGGAAAATCCTCACAATAACAAATGTGTCTGGCGAGCGATATATAAACGATGAAGATTACAATTGCATAATCAACTTGCCGAACGATATACAAGACCACCAAGTTTTAAAAGAAGGAGATATTTTAATCTCTCTTACGGGTAATGTTGGGCGTGTTTCTCTTTGTAAGGATGGAGACTATTTGCTCAACCAACGAGTTGGTTTGTTACAACTTGCGAAAAATGTAAATCAAGAGTTTCTATATCAAATTTTATCTTCTCAAAGATTTGAAAATAGTATGATTGCTTGTGGTCAAGGTGCTGCCCAAATGAATATTGGCAAAGGGGATGTAGAAAGCTATGTATTACCATATTCCTCGAATGTCAATAACATTCTTTTGGTCGCAAAAATATTACACTCATACGATGAGTACATCATTAATGAGCAGCGGAAACTAACATTGCTAACCATGCAGAAGCAATATTTCCTTGCCCAGATGTTTATATGAACATCTGTTGCAATAGATATAGCTTTTGTTTCTGCATGACATTCTGTATTCTTTCTTCAATCTCGGCTTTTCTTTCAAGCGATGACAGAAAAGTTGAGATTTTTATTTGCCACTCAATTTTTGGTACTATTATTTTGAACATTGCCAAGTCTTTCTTCTGAATATTGGGTAAGCCAGAACCTATACGCAGTTTCATTATGGCATCCTCATTCGATTTAAGATAATGGTACAAGTACATATTATCCACCTTGTCTGCAATGTTTTGAATGGAATAACAATGACCACCGCTCCAAAATGGTGAGGTGTTGAATTGTACATACCCACAAGAGTTTCCGCCCTCACTTATTGAAATAGTACTGGCTTCTACATTGTAATTGTCATAATAGCCAGATGGCTCTGTACCACCATTCATTACATAATAATTACCACTATCAGAGAGATTTTCCCCATTGATTTGTTTACCCTTAACAATGTCACATAGATCAGACAGTAGAACAGTAAAACCTTTTACGCTTTTGAAAAGTCTTTCTGAAATCGCAGACCTACAAACTTTACAATCCTTAATCAAAGGAATTGCACAGCATTGCATTAAAGAATCAACAAGTGGAAACACATATGTAAAACTTGGTGATATTTGTCAAATTACAACAGGGAAACTTGATGCAAATGCACAGGTAGATAATGGGATTTATCCATTTTTTACTTGTGCAGAACAACCATTCAAAATTGATAGCTTCGCTTTTGATACAGAAGCTTTACTAATCTCTGGAAATGGTGCTAATTTGGGATATATCAATTATTATAAGGGAAAGTTTAATGCTTATCAAAGGACTTATGTATTAGACTTGTTCTCCGAAAATATCCAATACATTAAATGGGCGTTAAAAGTACTGCTACCCAAAAGAATTGCAATAGAAAAGAGTTCAAGCAACACTCCTTATATAGTGCTATCAACTCTCACGGATTTAAGGTTGCCTATACCTTGTAAAAGTAAGCAAAGTTTCATCGCAAACCTAATGCAATCTTTGGAAAGAAAACTATCAAATCAAATCGCACAGTATGATTCCTATAATTATTTGAAGCAATACTTGCTCCGCCAGATGTTTATATGAACATTTGACGGAGTAGATACTGCTTTTGACCTATATAAAGATTTAATACTTTATGATTAATATCTATTTTGTCTTGAATTTTATCAAAAATAATTGCCTTCTGTTTTTGTTCAGAAATAGTGGGCAATGTTATTTTTAACTTTTCCAATGGAGTACGTACTATTTGCGGCTGTCCAGAGCCAGAAATAATACTATTGAAGTTATACGCAGAAAGATAATGATATAAATATCTCTTACACACCTTATCTTGATACTTATCTGTATTTATCACCATTGCATTTCCAGTTATCCAAGACATTGGTTTTGTATAATTTACCATACCACAAGTATTTCCACGGCAAGTTATACAAATTTGTTCCGTTTCATGATTGTAATCCTTATATTTGCCAATAATCCCATTTGCCCCATATACAAGAAAACCATCTTCTGTTAATTCTGTTGAAGATATTGTTTGCGGCTGATATATTTGTGCAATTTCGCTTAAATACACGTTATTGCCATAAACTCTTTGCATACAACATACTCTTAGTCCTTTGATTAAGGACTGCAGTTTCTCAATGATTTTGTTTTGGGTGTCAATACGATCATCAAGAAGTGATAATAATTTGGCTATTTTTTGTTGTTCGGGTAAAGTTGGATTGTAGGTTTTAATTGCTTTTAAATGTTCTCCGTATAGATGAACAATAGATACACCCTGCGCTACTCTTGCAATATCATATTTACGCTTACCATTCAACTGATAACTCATAAATGCACCATCGTATTGATGCAAGCTAATGACATTCAAATCACCTCCAAATAGAATATTATCAAATGGGACACATCGTGCAGTGGCAATATCAACGGCAGTTTCACCAGAGCAAGGAATGATTACATCATTAGCTTTACTCCTTTTAAGTTTAGAACCGTTAATATCAGTCTTACTTTCAACTTGCTTGATGATTTCGGATTTGTACTTAGTATATAATTCACCATATAGGATACATGGCTCGCCATCCTCAGAAAGTTGTTCTTTGGATATTCCAATTCCTTTTGACAAAGTAGCAATATTATCTAATTGCTCTGCTTTCCACTCCTCCGTAAACTCTGGAAATCTCAAAGGGGGAACATTGAGGATTTTTTTATCTTTATTATCTATTGCCATAGTTGTTATTATTTTGTAGGATTCAAGTCAAATGGAAGTAACGGAGTTTCATCATTTCCATCATTAAAACGGTCAAAATCCGATATGTATGATTTGTCTTGAATCAGTTTATATTTTTCATATTCGCTATAAGCCTTATCTCTTGCTTCCTCTTGTGTCACTTTTCCGGCTGTATCGCACGGCTCGTAATCCATCGTTGCAAGATATTGTTGAAGAAACTTCTTCCAATCATCCATAGTTGAAACAATATGACGTGCAGCACGTGATTCTGCCATATCAAGAAAAGCAGTTGTGATAAGATTCAACTGGGACAATTCAGAATCTGACAGGTAATTTTTTGCGACGATGGTATCAGACTTTTGCACTCTTCCGTCAGGAGCTTTCTTCCACGTGGTAAGTCCCATGTAAGGTTGCTCGGAATCAGCCCGTTGATAGATAATTTCCGCAGCCGTATGATGAGTAACGGCAAGGTGCATCATATTTTGTACCATCTTGAAGAACAACTTTGTGTCTTCTGATTTCGGGTCGTAATCCGCACTACATTCTGCATAAATGTCAGTTATCTTTTGGTAATATCTGCGCTCTGAGGTGCGTATTTCACGAATACGCTCAAGCAAATCGTCAAAATAGTCTTTCCCGAAATGTTTGCCCTGTTTTAGTCTCTCATCATCAAGGGCATATCCTTTAATGATAAACTCTTTCAACACTGAAGTAGCCCAAATGCGGAATTGAGTAGCTTGATAGCTGTTTACCCTATACCCCACTGCAACAATAGCATCGAGGTTGTAAAATAGCGGCATACGTTCCACTTCCCGGTCTCCTTCTGTTTGAACTATCCCAATTTTTCGGATAGTTGCCTCTTTGGAAAGTTCTCCTGTTTCGTAAATTTGTCCGAGATGATAATTTATGGTTCTGACATCAACCCCAAACAAGTCCGCCATCCTTTTTTGTGACATCCAGAATGTTTCGCTATTGAAAATGACTTCTACACGTGCCTCTCCTTGTGCTGTTTTATACAACAATATATTAGAACTTAGCGAATTATGCATAAGTTCAGCCATTGAGACAGATTGTGAGAAAAAGCCTCGTGCCTGTTGGACGAGCAACTTTTTGCCATCTGCATTTTCCGCAATAATCATACATGCCATACGAGAGAGTCGGAATATATTTACCTTGCGAAATGAGCCGTTTCCTATCTTGACCATATCAACCGCTTGGTTGAAATGCTCGTCCACATTCATTCCTTTTTCTCCGGCTACTTTAATGGCTTTATCTATGACTCGTTGAAATTTCCAATAAGCAGAATAACCCATCGCACCACAAAGGTCACGAGAACTCCAGTATTCATTCCCGTTTTCATCCTTGCGGCATATATTCTCAAATGAAGGTGTCATCTGAGGTATGTTGTCATTTTCACCCATTGCTATTACTTTTCTGAACTATTCTACCAGTCCCAATTCTTTCAGATACACTTCAATCTCTTTGTCGAGTTCAGCACGTTTGGCTTCCAACTCCTTTATCTCTGCCATTACAGCCTTTATGTCGATAGGTTCTTCCTCTTCAAAGGTATCAACGTAACGGGGAATATTCAGATTGTAATCATTCTCGGCTATTTCTTGAAGAGAGGCAAGGTGACTATACTTTTCTATTTCCTTGCGGTCACGATAAGTCTCGACAATCTTTTGGATATGCTGCTCGCGGAGCTTGTTCTGAGTCTTTACCTTTTCAAATTCCTTGCTTGCATCAATAAACAGAATATTGTCATCTTCTTTACGGCACTTCTTAAAAACAAGAATACAAGTCGGAATACTTGTGCCATAGAAAATATTTGCAGGTAATCCTATAATAGCATCCACATAGTTTTTCTTTTCTATAAGGAAACGCCGGATAACGCCCTCCGCATTTCCTCGGAATAGTACACCATGCGGAGCAACACAAGCCATTGTACCGCCCTCGTTCAAGTGATAAATCATGTGCAGGATAAAAGCATAATCGGCAGTCTTACGTGGTGCAAGCCTTCCTGCTTTGCTGAAACGATCATCAGTATTGAATTTGTCGGCAGCACTCCATTCTGCAGAGAACGGAGGATTTGCAACTACAGCATCAAACTGAGTATCACCAAACGCATCCCATTCAAGTGTATCACCATTCTCAATCTTGAAGTTGCTGAATCTGATGCCATGAAGCAACATATTCATTCGGGCAAGGTTATAAGTTGTAGGATTCTTTTCCTGTCCATAAATATCAACTGCATTTCCGATATTGGCAGCACGAAGAAGCAACGAGCCACTACCGCAAGTAGGGTCATATACATTGCGCAAACGCTGGTGTCCGATGGAAACAATTTCTGCTAAGATACGGCTGACCTCCTGCGGAGTATAGAACTCTCCAGCCTTTTTCCCGGCTCCTGCGGCAAATTGCGAAATCATATATTCGTAAGCATCACCCAAAATATCAATCTCCTGCGATGCCTCTACTCCGAAGTCTATATCATCTAATGCAAGAAGAACGTTACTAACGAGCGTGTTTTTATCGTCAGCTGTCTTGCCCAATTTAGGCGATGCCAAGTCTATATCCGAAAACAATCCGCCAAAATCCTCTTCACTATCCTGTCCCAACGTACTGTCTTCAATACGCTTCAATGAACGTTCGAGCATAGGCAAGATATTTTCTTTACGCTTGATAGCCTCAATTACTGACGAAAACAAAAATTTTGGTTCTATGAAATAACCAATATTCTCCAAGCATTGATTTTTCGCTTCTTCTTGTAGTTCAACCGCATCTGTATCATCCATTTCCCACAATTCCTTAAAGGTTATTTCATCATCCACCAAGGCATTGTTGGCATACTTCTCTATTTTCTCCGACAAGTACTTATAGAAGATGAAACCTAATGTAAAATACATAAAGTCGCTTGCCGACATATTACCACGCAAACGATTTGCAACCTCCCAAAGTTGGTCACGGAGTTTCTGCTGTAATTCTTCGCTCATATTATTTTAGTATTTCTTTTACTACTTGTTTGATTTTTACACACATATCACAAAGCCATGCACATCCATTATCCCAATTATCTTTATCATTCATATCCCCCATAGGATGAAGAATAAGGAAACGACTTGCCTTTTTATTTTCATCTAGTCGCCATTCTATTTCATTAGGATTTATAATCCCTAATATTTTAGATACCAATTCTTCATTTGACTTAAATCGGGTAATGATATCCTTGTCCTCATTAACATACAATCCAGCTGACAAACAATTATTTTTAGTATTTAATGTCATACAAAGATGATATGCTGATGATCCTAAACCTAGGTCATACCAATGCTGAGCTTGTGGTTTACGCAGCTTAAATTCCCTTATAAAGGCAGAGTGTTTTGGAGCTTCGTTGTTGAACTTTTCCCAAAATGCTAATTTCAAGTTTTCTGTTTCTGAAAGTGCTGCTGTCTTTTTCATTGCCTTTGCCCAAGTATTAGGTCGTTCTACAATATTGAACTTAGGTGCAGGTTCTGAATCATTGATTTTCCACAATTCTATTTCTATTAAGAAAAACTCGAACTTGTCATCCGTATGCTGATTTAACCATTCTATTGCTTGTTTATGCTCGTCACGTGCTTTTCTGACAATCCAAATTATTACTTCAGCTTCTTTACCTGAAGCATACGTTATGATTTTGCCAAGATGGTCATGATTTGTTTCCTCTAGCTGATTCTCAATGATTATCCGTCGTCCCGTCCCCTCCTCTGTCGCAAATAAATCAACACTGAAATCGCCTACATTGGATTCCTGTTCTTCAACGACTATATCAATACCTACAGCCTCGCTGAGAATTTCCAAATTCTCTTCTTTTGCAAGCCAAGGAGTAAAATCTTTGGCTTCATGTTTCCAGACAGAACGAAGGTCTGTTATCTGCTCCAGTTTACCTAATTTCATGATTGAATAACTTTTAATTATTCCCAATTAAACGTTTTTATAATACTACGCAATCTTTCCATAATTCTCGTCAAAGCCTTGCGAGTTTTGATAAGACCGAGATGCTTTTCTTTCAATGCCTTTTGTATAATCTCAGGCTGTTCTTTTTGCAAATAGTCATACTCTTTTATGTAAAGATTAAGCACTTCGGCAGAAATTTGTTCATCATTAGCCAAATCACTTACAGCCTTATTGCGTTCTGACACAATATATTGGTTCAAACGTTCCTCTAATTCATTTGTTCCATCTGCTCTATTGCGCCCATTCATGAAGTTTTCCTTGTCTTCATCTACATTCTTTTGAATAAAGCCGTCGATGAGTTTTGCTTTGCCTCGCATTCCAGCATCCTTAATCATTGTATCAAGGATATGCTTGCGCTTTTCTGAATAATCATCGCTATATGGGTCAAGTTCCGCAATGAGTTCAAGAATATACGCCACATTGATAATGTCACTATGCAGAAGTTCAAGACAGAAATCAATGTCTTCCAGCCCTTGATTATTCCCGTATGGGGCAGGATCTTCCGCAACAGTTGACGGTGTAGCAGGTGGATCAATAAACCCAACTGTAATATCAAGGTATTTACTCTTATAATCGTTAAACTGCTGTTCGGTCATACCGAGGTCTTCAGCATCCTCGCTGTAATCTTCGTATATCTGAACTTCTGCATGTTTACGAATAATGTCACGGAACGCAAGTACAAAATTCTTCTTGTCATTTTCACTTTGCAGAAGGTCTATACTACTTGGCGTTGGATATTTTTGCAGAAAATCTGTTGCCAAACTCTTGTACTCCTGCTTTACTTTTTCAAACGGAGGACGTACTATATCTTCAGGATTGTCGGAATTGCTAAACAGTTTTATAGACGTATCAACATTGTTTTTCAGGTCACGGAAGCATACGATTTTACCGAATCGTTTCTTCTCGTTCAACACTCGGTTGGTACGACTGAACGCTTGCAACAACCCGTGATATTCCATGTTCTTATCCACATAAAGCGTGTTCAGCTTTTTACTGTCAAAGCCTGTAAGGAACATTCCCACGACAAGACAAAGGTCAAGCGGTTTCATTTCCGCTTTCTTCTTTTTCATGCGCAGGTTGATATCATCATAATAAGCACGGAAATTCTCTGTGGTAAAAGATGTACCAAAGTTTTCATTATAATCATCCATAATGGATTGCAGTTCATCTGCTTCGCCCACATTTTCGCTGACATATTTTCCCGTTCCCATACCGGTCTGTTCATCATCTTGACTATTATTGGCTGCGTATGTAAATACTGCACCTATACGGATTTTAGGATTCAATGATTTGAAAATCTTGTAATAGCGGATAAGCATAGGAACAGACTGCACAGCAAACAATGCGTCAAACTCTCCATCAAATGTAGATTTATTAAAGTTGTTAAGGATAAATCTTGCTATCTCCTCCATACGAGCTTGGTTATCGTTATCTACAATCTCGTTACCGTGATAATACTCCACGAGGAAGCCGAGCACATTTTCATCAGCAATAGCATCTTTGATGAGATATTTATGAAGACAATTGCCGAAAATTTCTTTTGTCGTATGTCCATCCACTGCATTTTCAGTAAAGATAGGTGTTCCCGTAAAGCCAAAAATCTGGGCATTATCAAAGAACTTCATAATCTTTTTATGGCTATCCCCGAAATGACTACGGTGACACTCATCAAAAATCATCACGATGCGTGAATGACGGATAGCATCAATCTTACTGCTATACCAAGTCTTACTAACTGCCGCATTAAGTTTTTGAATGGTGGTTATGATGATTTTGGAATTGCTTTGAAGTCGCTTCACGAGTTCATCCGTATTGTCGGTACTATCCACTGCACCCGGTTCAAACGCCTCGTATTCCGATTGCGTCTGAGTATCGAGGTCATGACGGTCAACAACAAACATCACCTTATCCACATCATCCAATTCTGATACAAGTTGTGCGGCCTTGAATGAGGTCAATGTTTTTCCAGCACCTGTTGTATGCCAGATATAACCATTATCATTGGAGTTTTGTACACGATCCAAAATCTTCTCTACCGCATAGAATTGGTAAGGACGAAGTACCATCAAACACTTGTCACCCTCATGCAGCACGATATACTTTCCTATGATTTTGCCAAGTGTACATTTTTCCAAAAAGAATACAGCAAACTTATCCAATTCATTGAATGGATGATTGGCGGCATCTGTCCAGTTGAATGTGAACTTATACCCACTATTTGGATTATTGGCAAAATAGCGAGTGTTAACACCATTGGATATAACAAACAACTGGATATAATCAAACAATCCGTGAAACGAAGTCTTGTGATAACGCTGTATTTGATTGTATGCCTGTTTAAGTTCCACGCCACGACGTTTCAATTCAATCTGCACAAGTGGCAAACCATTAATTAGAATCGTCACATCATAACGGCATTTTTTACGTCCTTCCACCGTGATTTGGTTGGAAACCTGAAATTCATTCTGACACCACTGCTGCCTATTTAGAAATTCCACCCATATACGCTGTCCATCAGCCGTATCAAGCGGATATAAGTCACGGAGTTTCTTTGCCTTTTCAAAGCGAGTACCACCTTCAAGGTATATAAGAATCTTTTCAAATTCTTCTGTTGTAAACTCGCTACGCCCATGTTCCTCCAGTCGTTTGCGGTTATGAACCTCCAACTGTCGTTTAAAATTGGCATACATATTATCCTCTTCTACGATTTGGACATATTCATAGTCCATTTGTAGAAGAGTGGCTATCAGTCCGGCTTCCAATGCCGCTTCACTTTGTGTTGACATATCCTTGCCTTATTATGAGTAGTTACAACATTTTTATCTTACTATTTAGTATTCTAACATTCAGTGTATTTTCAATCTTATATAGATTAAATACATCTAAGACCACCGAAATCGCTTTAAATTCTATTGTAGTCTTTCCTTTTTATCGGTTATCAAATCCTTTAAATCAACCTGTAGAATCTCGGCAATCCGCTGAAGCGTTTCCAAATTAGGTTGAATCCTATTGCACGCATAGGCATTGACCATGCTAAAACTCTTATCCAACTGTTTGGCTAACCACGTTTGAGAAATGCCTTTTTCCGAAAGGACTGCTTTTATTCTATTCAGTTTCATTCTTTGATACGATTTTATAGTGCAAATATAGTGAATTATATTCGACAACTGGGATTATTTTTGTACTTTTGTCATCCCAATAGACAACACACATAAAAATGTGTATAACTGATATATGAAAATATTAACAGAAAGAGAAAAGAAAATCCTTATTAATCATGCCAAAAAGCAAGAATTAAGACGGATTATATCAAAGAAAAAAAAGAAAAACAAAAGGCGTTACCTTCAAGGGAAATCAAAAGAAGAACGTCAGAAATATATTTTAGAAAATCGATTTAAAGATTATTCTAAAATAAAGGCTCCTTCGAACTTTTCACTAATCGAAAACACAGAAGAATCACTAAAATTCATAGCAAAAATCGAAAAATGCTTAAAGAATCGAAGTAAGGTATTTGTCAATTTAACAGATGTAGAAACAATAGCTCATGGGGCTATTGTCGTCCTCTTATCAATAATGACTAAATTCAAATACAATCATATTGATTTTAATGGAAATTTCCCTAAAAATAAGAATGCAAATAAAGCATTGGTTGATTCTGGTTTTTTTGATCAGTTGTATAAAAGAAATATAAGCAATGAACCTAATTATGCGTTTTGCAGGAACAAAGTCCTAACTCATGCAGGAAAAGTAGTAGACTCTAGTCTAGCAGATCAAATTATTTCAGAAATATCCAATTTAATATGGGGTAAGCAAAGAAGATGTTTGGGGGTTCAAAGAGTTTTTCTTGAACTCATGCAAAACACAAATAATCATGCTTCTTTTGATTCAAAGGGCTTACATCATTGGTGGACAACTGTACAATATGATGAAAAGTTAAAGAAAGCATACTTTTCATTTATAGATTATGGCGTTGGCATAATTAATAGCTTACGTAATGATGAACATGGTAAGTTTTATAATATTATACCAAAGATCCGTGAATTATTCAATCCGCAAAATAATGCAGAAATGCTCTCTCTGCTACTTAAGGGAGAAATTCATAAGACATCAACAGGTAAGTATTATAGAGGTAAGGGTCTTCCATGCTTATTTAAAGCGTGTGAAGACAACAAGATTGCAAACGTTGTTGTTATAGCAAACGATGCTAAAGTTGAATACACAGCAGGTACAAATGTCAAATTAAACAATTCGTTTGCTGGAACATTTATCCATTGGGAATTGAATTTTAACAATGTAAATATAAATTATGAATAAAGATATTATAATAAAAATCGCGACAGATTTCAGTCGTATTCCGGGTGCTCGTTATCCTGAAGAAGGAGATTATTCCGGTCAAGAATTTAGACAAAATGTTCTACATCCTGCACTGAAAAAAGCAATAGAAATGAATGTAAAGCTAATTGTTGACTTAGACGGCACTGCTGGTTTAGGTACATCTTTTTTGGAAGAATCTTTCGGAGGTCTAATTAGGAGAGACCATATAAATTACAATATTCTCAAACAAACACTTATTATAATTTCAGACGAAGATCCTGATTATAAAGAAGAAGTAGATAATTATATTGAAGATGCCTATGAAAAAGAACAAAATCATTAACATAATTATCTATATTATAATATTCAGTATTGGATGTTGTTGTGGTAAACTGATTGATTGGGGATATTTTGTTTTAAACAAGGAAATATCTATAATAGATGCAATATCGCTATTTTTAACCATAGGTTGTGCAATTTATATATCAAAAGTTCTAGAGAAAGAAGTACAAGATGTTCGAATAGAAAAAGAGATGTTTATTTCTCAGGTAGAAAACACCGAATCTCCACTAGTCGAACTTGGAAATAAATTGAATAGTACAACCTATACAGAGGTGATAAGCTTATATTCAAAATCCAATATAACACGCCATAAGTTATTTAAGAAAATAGATTCTTTCAAAAAATCTGAATTTAAAGTGGATGACATTAAAGAAGTTTTAGATACAAACTACAAACGATTAAAACCTTTACTTACTGACACATCTGTTATGTCTAAATCACCTCCTGACATTGAAGTTAAAAGAGGTAAAATCACATATAGTCCAGAAAGAATCGTTGAAATTCAAGAGAATTTACAAACAATTCAAGACGAGTTTTTCAAACTCAAAATAATAATAAATAGAGCTTAAAAAATCTTTTAATTACATATTCGATTTATATACTAATATCAACTGTTCAATAACACGATTTAACTTTTGGAGATACAAACAAAAACTTCTACTCATTATAGAATTAGATAACTGAACCTATGTATAATAGATTCCGTTATCTAATTTTTAGTCTACTCCATTGATTCCCGAATAATACGCAAAGTTTCTTTCTTATACTCCTTGCGGTCATATTCAAATCCTCTACACATCCAACAACTACAGGGAGTACCTGTAGTTTTCATTTGTCTTTTGCCAACTCAAACCAATGAGGATGTTCATAATAGTTTCCATCCTCACGGATAACACAATGCCCATAAGCGGCATATAGAATCATACGAGCCTTAAACACACGAGCCATTTGTTGGCATCTCCACAATTTGTTTCTTTTGTCCATCGTCTTTTTCTATTAAAATTAGGATGAACAATGATGTTATTGGGGTGAGATTTAATATATCCATAGCATTGTGTATTTTTACCATTTTATAGCTTTTGTGAAAGCCTCGCAAGCCGTTCCTTCAACAATTCGCCATACTTTTCTTTTAATTCATCACTTAGGAAAGAGCTTTGAATGACAGTCTCAAACTTGGGCAATAGTTTGATATACTTATTTATCAGCCGTTCTACAATCACATTCTCTATACCCAACGTAGCTGCTGACCTGATAAAATCTTCTCTTTGAAGCTTTTTCTTCCGACCATTCAAGGTTAATGCCAACTCTTCGTCATCTTTAGGATTGATGATAGCCGCATTTAACAAATCGTAAGCAGGGGTCAAACGTATCATATCTGCCACCTCATACAAAGAGAAGTTTTTCAAGTGCATGTCGTTATTTCCTGTCAACCAAGAGAAAAGCACCAACTCAAAGAAATTGGTAACATCCATTTTAGGTAAAGACGAGTATTTTAAAACAGCCTTGCCGATACGTTCATAGCTACTCTTGTATTTATGCTCTGTTTGCCTTTCGGTCAGTTGACACATATCTTCCATCGCAATCTTCTCTCCGGCAGAAGTCCTGTCAATTCGACGGGTAAGATAGCATAGCGTATCATCTGCCATCCGCATCAGCGTATGAGGAACTACCTCAATACGAGCCACCTCTGCAAGGTGCATGGTTAAGTCCTCGACCTCAGGCATCATTTCATATTGCGAGGTCTGAGGCTTACAGATATAACCGCCCCATAGCCCGACAATAGTCAATCGTTTGCTTCCCTCATGCTCATTCAAATGCAAGGATAATTTCGGCTGAACACCAGTCAAAGATGTTTGGTCTTGGATGATTTGCAGAGCAAGCTGATCAAGTTGCTCTGTCGTATAATCAAGAACTGGTAATGTTGTTGTTCCGAAGAACTTCTTTATGCAAGCCGTATGCATATCCTTTTCCCCTTTTAAGAGCGGACGATAACAATATAAGCAATTACACATGGCTTCCCTCCTTTTCTTCCAAAGGAATAACACTTACTGCTCCGATACAATCTTTGCAGCATGTCAGCAACAACGCCATCCGGTCAAGAATACTGATGTCTGTATTCCGCAATGCAACATCCAACAACCATCCTTCAGGAATCAGACCGTCGAAAAATGGGAATAGCACAGGACTTGTATATGCTTCCTCCTGCAAAGGCAATGTCATGCTAACCGCCTTTGCCTTTTCAAGAGAAAGATATTCCGGCAAATAGCAGAACTCATATCCTGCATCGTTTTCTGTCAGAATCCCCGCCAATTGGTCTTTGTAAAATATATGGGCTTGTCTCATTGATTATCAATTTTAGAAGTTGCTACCATTTCATAATTGAAAAAGTCAAGGAGCTGATTCACTTTATCAAGACGCAGCGTTTCCTTTCCCTGTTCGAGGTCTCGCACAAAGCGCAATCCTACCCCCGACTTCAACGAAAGTTCTTCTTGCGTCAGGTTATACTGCTTTCGCAACAGCTTGACCGTAGTAGAGAGATTATTCATAAGCATTTAATTTTATACCTTTTCGGGTACAAAGTTAATATAAATATCTCACATTATACCACAAGGGGTATAATTTATTTCATTGTCAGCATTATTATATCAGATAAGGTATAATATAGTAAGATTCAAAACTACAAATTAAAGTACACAAGCACTACTCTACACTTTTTCAAGCGAATAATTCAGTTTCGCTACACTTTTTCCAACGAATCAAATATTTCATTGCACCAGACTAATAAAAATTCCACCGCAAACCACAGAAATTCCAAGAAAACCACTACCTTTGTATTCAACAAGCGTTCTGTAACATACCTGCGGAAATGCCCTATCATTCAACACCTTGTATCTGATAGTGGACATTCCATAAAAGAGCTGAAAAGAAGCGGTACAACACGTATATGCAAAGCAATGAAATACAACGGTTTGCATTTGTCCCTACATTCTGTGTATTTGTCAAAACAGAGGTTGTACCGATTAAAATGAATGGTCACTGATAATCAGTGATGTAAATATGCTGCATCGGAAAATGTGTGAGACATTATGAGAGATCCAGAAAGAGTATTAAACAGTCTGGCGAAGCAAAGTAAAATCTCAATGTACAGATTTGAAAGGCTATATCGGATTTTGTTCAATAAGGAAATATATTATGTTGCTTACCAAAAGCTATATGCAAAGGAAGGTAACATGACTCCCGGAGTTGATGGAAAAACCATTGACGACATGAGTATATTCCGTATTGAACAATTGATTGAATTGCTCAAAAGTGAGCAGTATCAGCCTGTATCATCAAAAAGAATTTATATTCCGAAGAAAAACGGATCTAAACGACCTTTGGGAATACCTTCTTTTGATGATAAACTGGTGCAAGAGGTTATCCGTATGATTTTGGAGGCGATCTATGAAGACAATTTTGAGAGTTGTTCTCATGGATTTAGACCAAACAGAGGATGCCATACGGCACTATCCCGTATCAAGGATACTTTTACAGGTTCCAAATGGTTTGTTGAAGGAGACATTAAAGGATTCTTTGATAATATCGATCATGATATTTTGATAAGAATACTTGAAGAAAGAATTTCTGACAACAGGTTCATTAGGCTAATCAGAAAGTTCCTGAATGCTGGATACATGGAGGAATGGACATTTCATAGGACATACAGTGGAACACCACAAGGTGGAATTATTAGTCCAATACTGGCTAATATCTATCTTGATAAGTTCGACAAATATATGAATGAATATATCCATAACTTTAATGAAGGCAAAAAACGCAAACCCGATACAGTTTATGCAAAATATGCATTGAGAAAAATCAGAGCCGAGCGAAAACTTAAAATTGAAACAGATAAAAAGAAACGTGAGTTCTACCTGAATCGCATTAATGAATGTTGTAAAGCCCGTAACAACTATCCAAGTTTAGATGAGATGGACAGTAGCTACAGAAGATTGAAATACATCCGATATGCAGATGACTTTTTGATTGGAATAATCGGAAGTAAAGCAGATTGTGTTAAAGTCAAGAAAGACATCAAAGATTTTCTTGGAGAAAAACTCAATCTTGAATTATCTGACGAAAAAACATTGATAACCAATACAAAGAAGAACGCAAAATACCTCGGATATGAAATCGGAATCTACAAAACAGATCAAACAAAACGGATTGGTAAAGGAACTGCTCAAAGATACTACAGGTCAAAAGTCTTTTTAAAAGTATCTATGGATACAATGAAAAAGAAACTCTTCGAGTATAATGCTATCAAACTGACCTATCATAATGGGAAAGAGAAATGGCATCCCAAGGCAAGGCCTTGCATGAAGAATAATGACGACTTGGAAATACTTTGCCAGTACAATGGGGAGATACGAGGCTTTTACAACTATTATTCATTGGCGAATAACAGTTATACTATTGATTCTTTTTATAATATCATGGAATACAGTATGTACAAAACCTATGCTTGCAAATATAAATCATCAGTTCGCAAGGTTCTTCGAAAATACAGTAAAAACGGAGAGTTTGGAGTTGACTATATCAAAAAGAATGGGAAAACAGTACGGTGCGAGTTTTATCATGACGGTTTTAAGCGCAAGCCTTTAAGTAGAATTAAATTCAATGATGATCAACCGCTTATTAAAATCACAAGAACGAGCCTAATCGATTGGATAAAAGCCAATAAATGTGAGATATGCGGAGCAGAATCGGTATTATCGATGCATCATGTGAAAAAGCTCAAAGATCTGCAAGGAAAAAGGATCTGGGAAAAACACATGATTGCCCGCAGACGAAAAACCATTGCGGTATGCCACGATTGCCATTGGAAAATTCATACAGGGAAGTTAGACTGATAATATTAGTGGAGAGCCGGATACGTCGAAAGGTGTAAGTCCGGTTCGGGGGCGAGTACTTGGAAACCTAACATAGCAATATGTAAAGGCGCTGGGTGCTTAGCCTACATCGTTTTCAATCGGGTAGATAATGACGGTAAAACGATTAGCGACAAGAACGACTTCCGCAGAAATGAAAAGGCGTGTAAGATGTTGACGGCAAAATACCGATTACATTTTGCCAACGGCAAAGACCATATCAAGGAGGAACGCTTGCGCCCATACGACCGGACAAAACACGAGATATACAAAGCGTTGAAAGAGGAGCTGCCCCAAGCTCAAAATTGGGATGAACTGAAAGATGCTCTTGCCGACCGCGACATTGATATGAAATTCAAAGTCAGCCGAACTACAAGAGAGATAGAGGGTGTCAAGTTTGAGTACAGCGGTTTTTCTTTCTCCGAATCAAAAATCAGCCGGGAGTTCAGCTATTTGAATATCGATAAACGATTGGAACAGAATGCTTGTACTTCCTCATTTGAATACCTCAAGCAAGGATTCTCACAGAAAAATGAAGAAGTGCTGCAAAGCGTTTCCCATTCCGACAATGGTTCAAGTATAAGTCTTGGTCTGTTGAATGGCAGTTTATCCTACGATGCCACTGCCGCAGAAGAAGCTGAGTTCAATCGCCAGATGAAAAAGAGAAAGGCTAAGCGCAAGCGAGGCTTTCATTTATAATCCACTATTTATTAACTTTTTAAATTCAATTATTTATGGAACAAAACGATTTGATTCTTGATTTCAATCTCTACTTGTGTGAGAAGTTTGGCTACAGAAACAGTTGTAGCGTGATGCAAAATGCCAATGGCTTTTGTGTGAACATCAGTGAGCGCGATTTGGACTGCTACATCCGTTTTTGGGAGTACAGCGATGGAAGAGGCAACTTCCCCGATTGGAGCATCATCATTGTGCGTAGTAACTTCAAGAAGAACCAAGCCGAAAGCCTGAAAGATTTGGCTCGTTTCTTCAAGGAATACATGCCACGCTACGGTTACAAATACCTCTGTACAGAAGGTGATGACTACAAGTATTATCAGACACTCGGCTTGAAACTTATCCATCAAGACCTGTTCGGACAAGAGAATTATGGATTGGCAATAAAAGATTTGAATGTCTGATACTTGGTTTAGAGTTAAGGAGTGGATTTTTCCTCTCCTTTGCTTTTTAAATACCGATAAATCAGAATTTACCGATACTTGACCGTTCATTAAAAGCGGTAGAAGTTCGTCTCGCTGCTTAATCAAGTTATTATTCTCGATTATATTCTGGTCAATCATCAAGTGATATTGCGCAACAATAGTATGGAATGTTTCAATTAATTGTTTTGGAACTTCAAACCAATGATTTGCCAAAAACACATCTGTTTGAAAGTTCTTAATACCAGAAGTTTTCCCCTCAAAATTGAACATGTTACCATTATCATAAAGGTTTCGCCATAGATAATAGAAGTACTCTGAAAACTCTCGTTTCTTCATATTGAATGACTGGCAGAAATTAGAACATACTAAAGCTCCTCCATTTCTTCCGATAACTCCGTTTGTTATCAAAGCTACTCTACCTGTCGCTTGAACTGGGCTTCCTCCAGAAATTTCAATCACAATATCACCATCTTCTAAAAGTCGGTCAGAGTGTTTCGATGTAATATATCTTGTGGGCACATCATTTAGCTTAATAATATCTGCGCCACGCACACAACCGACTTTGATTGTTCCATCTTTTGGCGTATCATATCCCCAATCCCCAGCTTTATTTTTATCTATAAAGGCATTAAGTGTAACTTCTTTCCAGTCTTCGGGTATTTCTCTCTTAATCTTTTTGTTCCACACCATTTTGCCACCGCTTGATTTATACGGCTTGCCCTCCTTATTCGGGAAGTCAAACTGCACGAACCAATAATCATAGAGTTGCTTCATCATCGCCTCTAAATTCTGATTTAGCAGCCTCTTATATTATATATAAGGACAAAAATATCAGAATTATGAAAGAGAACATCATTCAGGCGATAGTTGCGAAGATGCAGCGTGACTTGGATTGCCGACAAATGGCACGGCTTAAAGCTGTGCTTGCATCAGAACTGCATAATGTAGAAATCATTGAAAAAAGCGATTGCGCCATACAGCAAACGCAAGAGAATGAGCATCTTCTTAACTCCTTTATATCAGCCAAAAAGATAGAGGGATGTTCAGACAAAACTCTGGCTTACTACCGTAATACCATTGAACGATTGCTGGTTACACTTTCTTTGGCTATTTGCCACATCAGCACAACGGACATCCGCTCCTATCTATCCGATTATCAAGAAGAACATCAATCGAGCAAAGTAACCATCGACAATATGAGGCGCATCTTCTCCAGCTTCTTTGCATGGCTTGAAGATGAAGATTATATCGCCAAAAGCCCGGTCAGACGTATTCACAAAGTAAAGACTGATTCTCTTGTAAAGGAGGTACTTTCTGACGAACAATTAGAGCAACTTCGTGATTGTTGTTCCAACAAGAGAGACCTTGCCATTATAGACATTCTTGCCTCCACAGGTATCCGTGTGGGTGAGTTGGTTAAACTGAACCGTGAGGATATAGATTTCCATGAGCGTCAATGCGTGGTATTCGGAAAAGGTAACAAAGAGCGTGTAGTTTACTTCAACGCCCGTACAAAACTACATTTGCAACAATACCTTAATGAGCGAACAGATGATAATCCAGCTTTATTTGTTTCCCTCAATTCGCCACACTCACGACTGACTATCAGCGGTGTGGAAGTTAGAATCAGAAAAATGGGGCAATCCCTTTCTATGCCCAAAGTTCATCCTCACAAGTTCCGTCGAACCCTTGCGACAATGGCTATCGACAAAGGTATGCCCATCGAACAGGTGCAGCGACTACTTGGTCATGTACGCATTGACACCACACTGCATTATGCTATTGTGAATCAAAACAATGTAAAGTTGGCTCATAAGAAGTATTTGGGATAACTGAATCACAAGAATCTGCCTAAAATTATGTAACTTTGCATTCAAATTGGATGCAAATGAAGAAATATAAATTGGGAGACATTGCTACTGTTGAAATCAGTGGCGTTGATAAAAAAATAACAGACGGAGAAAAAGAAATCCGTCTCTGTAATTTTGTTGATGTTTATTATAACTGGGCTATCACTATAGCTCAGCATGACAGTTTTATGCTTGCCACTGCTCGCCCCAATGAAATTTCCAAGTTCCAACTGAAAAAGGGACAAGTTGCATTAACAAAGGACAGTGAAACTCGTTATGACATTGGTATTCCCACTTATATAGCAGATGATTTTGAGGATGTTATATTAGGTTATCATTGCGCTCTAATATCTCCAAACAAAGATATTTTAGATGGACGCTATCTGAACGCACTTCTACATACCGACTACGCAAAAAAATATTTCGCTTGCAATGCCTCTGGAAGCGGACAACGTTATGCTTTATCCGTAGAAGTACTCAATTCTTTTCCTATCCCAATAATCCCATTGCATGAACAGAAACAAATTGGCGAAATATTTTCTGCTTTAGACAAAAAGATTGAACTCAACCGTCAGATAAATCAGAATTTAGAGGCGATGGCGAAGCAACTCTATGATTATTGGTTTGTGCAGTTTGATTTTCCAAATGAAGATGGAAAACCATATAAGTCAAGTGGTGGCGAAATGGTTTGGAGTGAGAAATTAAAACGAGAAATTCCTGAAGGATGGGATAATTGTACATTAGAATATTTTCTGACCATCAAAAACGGACGTGACCACAAACATTTAGCAGAAGGTTTATATCCCGTTTATGGTAGTGGTGGAGAAATGCGTAGAGTAAATGAAAATTTATATAGAGGAGAGTCGGTTTTAATGCCAAGAAAAGGAACATTAAACAACATTATGTATGTTGATGAAGCCTTTTGGACAGTTGATACAATGTTCTATTCTGAAATGAAAATACCACATTGTGCTAAGTATATTTTCTTTACAATTAAAGACATTGACTTTACAAGATGGGATTCAGGAACTGGTGTGCCAAGTATGACAGTTTCAACTTTTTATACCTTATCAATGGTGAAGCCTAATAAAAATTTACTCAAAAGATTCGACAAAACATTAGCTCCGATATTCTACAAAATAAAACAAATTAGGGTAGAATGTGAAGAATTGATTAAGCAGCGTGACCAACTTCTGCCTCTTCTGATGAACGATCAAGTGTCAGTAAATTCTGATTTATCGCTCGATTAAGTTCAATTTTGCGGTCTATTGAAGCAAGAATAGATACTAATTTATTCTGTTCATCCTTAGTAGGAGGCATTATTAACTTCAACTTTTTTAGTTCTGCTTGCGAAAGATTATCTCTTGCAGAGCCACTGCTAAGACCGACAAGATGATCATAAAGTGTATCAATACTATATTTAAGGAATGCAGAACTATAGTCTTTGTTTGGAAGAATCGCACAAATAGCTTGATTTGTACACGCTTCCATTTTAAGTAAAGATGCCTTACCTGCAGTAGCACCATACATTGCTACAAGCACCGTATCAATAGGGTATATCTCAGTACTTGAATTTTCAAATCCTACCTGTGATATAAAATTTGTTGTGTTATAAATATACGGACTTGCTAATTCGCCACTATTAATCCAAGGAATAGTACCGTTTTCATAATAGCTTGCTTCCGTGGACAATGGTGTAGCACCAGAGGATGTGTTAAAAGCCTCTGCAAGTGTTATCTCTTTCCAACCTTGTGGTGTGATCCTTTTCTTTTTATATTTTTTCAATTCCATTTACTGCATTGCTTTATTAATATAATCTTGAATCAAAGATAGATTGACCTCTATCTCTTTGCGCTTAATCACTAACTGATTAAGATGTGCTTTTTGCTGCGCTTTTTCTTGTACGGCTATGATATGATCAATTCTTGCTCCGCCAACAAAAGGATATACGGTATCTACTTCCATTTGCGCCTCTTCAATTCTGCCATCTAATTCTACAAGTTGCTGTTGGTATTTTCGCTGTGCTTCTACGATGTCCAAATTATTTGCCGCCACAAACACATCAAGCAGATGGCGAATAGCCTTAATCTGTTCCTGTGCATCTTTCGATGAGTTATTAGCAACTCTTAATGCAACAATTACAGCAATCACACTAATTATAGGACTTAATAGTGTAGCCCATTGGATTAACTCATCAATCATTGCTCTTTATCTCTTCATTTATCCAACATTCTCCTAACTTTTTTGTCAAAGTCAGAATCAATCTGTTGAGTTTTATTAAAAATATCGTATTCGCTTTCTGCCTTTATCTTGGCTTGTGCCACAGATATGTGCCCTTTGTCTGGCAATATCTGATATTTGCGGAAAGTAAGAAACTCATTGACACTGGCTGCAAACTGCTCCATATTAAACGTATTCTCACGCTCAATGAGATCCTCGATATAATCAAAATATCCCGTTACTGCACGTTCCAAACGGCGGATTTCATTTTCCTGCAAATAGTTCTTGGCTATTGACACATCAGATTTCAAGATACGCCCATCAGGAGCATTCTTCCATGTGGTCAATCCCATGTGTTCCTGGGTATGGTCTGCTTTAGAGTAGATGATTTCAGCTGCCGTTTGCCCTGTAATGGCATAATGAAAACGGTTCTGTATCATGGCATAGAAATCGTGTGTTGTAGGCGAGTTCTTGTCATAGTCAATACTACACTCTGCATATATGTCGGTAATCTGCTGCCAGATACGTCGTTCACTGGTACGGATGGAGCGTACCCTTTCAAGCAATTCACGGAAATAGTCTTTCCCGAATACTGCCGTCCCCTGTTTTAAGCGCTCATCGTCAAGCACAAAGCCCTTCTTGATATACTCATTGAGAATCTTGGTAGCCCATTGGCGGAACTTGGTAGCTTTTGGAGAAGAAACACGATAGCCGACTGCGATAATCATATCAAGATTATAGAAATCGACCAACTCTTCAACCTCGCCTCTTATGCCCCGATTTACGACAGTTGCAATTTTTGCAACTGTCGTGTCTTGCTGTAATTCTTTGTCCTTGAATATATTGGCTATGTGGCGGCTAATACCCGATTTATCAATGCCGAAAAGCTCTGCCATAGCCTTTTGTGTACACCAAATGGTCTCGTCTTTTATAACCACCTGCACCTTTCCCTCTTTATCGGGAAGATTGTATAATAGGAACTGTATTTCATTACTCATTGCTACCTACATTTGAGTTGAACTGCAAAGCATCCAACTGTTTCATAATCTCTTCTTCCAAACGATGACTCTCAGCAAATTGCTTAGCGAGAGTTTGCTTATAATTCGCCATACGAGCATTAAATTCTTCTTCCGTTATATCTACATAATCAATCTTGATGTCGAAATATTGTCCGGCGGAGAGAGAATATCCCTTTTCCTTTATTTCATCGTAAGTAACAGCTACAGAGAAATCTTCTACAGCTTCTTTGTTGCGGAACGTATTGACTATTAAGTCTATCTCATTATCAAGCAAACGTCGTTTCTGGTTATTGCCTTCTTTATATTCTTCACCTAATTTGCTTGCATCAATCAAAATTACTTTATCTGCCGTTGCCGACTTATCAAAGAATATAACGGAAACATTTGTTCCAGTGGTGGCAAACACATTGCTCGGCATAGATACACAACCATAGACCCAATGTTCATCTACCACACGTTGTAAAATTTTCTTTTCAACACCACTTTTGGCTGTAATAAATCCAGTAGGAATAACTATTGCGCCTTTCCCTGTTGTCTTTAGTGAATTTAAGACGTGCTGAATGAAACAGGTGTAAATCGCCATTTTAGGTTTCATCGGATCTACCTTTTTAACCGCATTCGGAACTCCTGCCCAAAAACGAATCGTATCAGCAGCCAATGTATCACGATACTCCGGGAAGTCAAGTTTAAATGGAGGATTTGAAACGATAAAATCAAATTTCTTTAATGCGCCATTTGATTCAGTGTGCGATGGTTCTGTCAATGTATTGCCTTGTACAACATTTGGCAGAGAAGCAGACAAACTATTTAAAATAAGGTTCAGACGCAACATTTCGCTCGACTTTTCTGATATATCCTGACTGAAAATCGAGCATCTATCCTCTCCTATCTGATGAGCAAGAGCCATGAGCAATGTACCTGTTCCAGCCGATGGGTCGTAACAAGTCACACCTCGTAAATCCGCATTGTCCCCTACCAATAATCTCGCCATAACTTGTGCTATGGCACGTGGCGTATAATATTCGGCATATTTACCACCTCCGGCATTATTAAATCCCTTTAGCAAATGCTCGAATATTCTTGAGAAGAAGTCATACTTCTCGATAAACACATGTTCAAAATTGAATGAGGCTACATTACGCATCAGCGATTTTGCAAACTCATCACGCTTTTGAGTGTCAGTGACAAAGGTTGTTATGGCACTGAAGATGTTCACCTTACTTTTCCCGGAAGTTGTCACAGAAAAAGTGTCAGCATTGATATTGGCTATATCTATTAATGTAGCATCCAACAATGTAGAGAAATCTCCCTTTCCTGTGGAATTATATAGATGTGACAATGTATGTTCCGGTTTAAGCCTCGGCACAGAAGCCGGCAAATAACTGAAAAGGTCTTCTACCTCTTCCTCTGTAAATGTGTCATATTCGGCATCCCACTTTTCTGCTTTGCTTAGCCGTTCACCGTACATTTTATCTCGTTTGGCTTCATAGCCGAACTTATCATTAAAGAACTTGTACAGAAACATCTCTGTGACGATTTTATATTCGCTTCCTGTTCCTGCCAAACCAAACGCACCTGTTGTACTTTTCAAAGAATCAATCAAGGCAATCGTTGATTCTGTTATATTTATATCGCTCATAATCAGTATGCAAAATTACGTTGTTGGAAATATTCCGTTGTAATAAGATTGTTGATATATTTACGGTCTGTCAAATTTGCCTTGATTCCAAGGTCTATTAATTTATGACCTATAATAGCCAATACATCACGCTTAAAGGCATCTTCGTTATCCAAAATATTGATATTCAGGAATAACATATTATCTATTTGAGATTTCATCTGTGACAGATTCTCGGCTATTTCATATTCGAGTGCAGATATAATCGGCTGTTCACGTTTTTGATTTTCCTCCTCAATCCGCTTGTGAATACGAACAAAACGCTCATCACCCTTATATTTTTTCTTCAATATATTATTCCGTCTGTTTATTTCCCGAATCTTTTTCATTACATTATCCATGTAATCAATACTGTCTTTTGCATCTTGAGCATTTTGCGGAACAAAACCTTTTTTACGGAAATATGCCCGGAACTCATCTGCAAGGATGACATATTTTTCTTCATTCCTATCAAAATTGGCATCAAATTCGGCTTGTACCTTTTCGCAACGTTCTCGAATATCATTAACGACAATTCGCAGTTCCTCAGACATACCCTTTTTGAACTCAAACTCCAATTCTGACAGAGCCACATTGATTATTCCGGAAACATCTGCCTTATGCTCTGTACTTTCAAACAGATTCATCCTCTCTATGCGATGTGTAACCTCTGTAATCAAAGTAGGAATGCCACCAAAAGCCAAAGACTCTATTTTTTCTTTCAATTCATCATCGCCAAAAGCTCTGACTTGATTCAGAATAGCTTTAGCACCATTCAATACCGACCGTAATTCATAGAGCTTGTCTTTATCCTCTATTTCGTCAATTTCCTGTCTGAACTCTTCCGGATTATCGCAAGTGAAATTAAAGAGAACACTCTTGATTTCTTTCATTTTAGCTATTATCTCTTCCTTATCTTCGATAATAGCATTGCCAACAGGCTCGTTTTGTTTGGTCTCTTTAATATCCGCTGTACGGTTTAATTCTCTCAGATAGCGGTCATTTGTCGAATCAAAGTTTTCTTTTATATCTACAAAATCAACCACATAACCATATTTGAAATCTTTATACGGACGGTTTACACGAGTAAGAGCCTGTAACAAATCATGACCGTCAAGGCTACGTCCCAAATATAGTTTTTTCAATCTGGGAGCATCAAATCCGGTAAGCAACATCTGATTGACAATCAGCACATCTACTGTCTGCTGCTTCTTATATTCTTCAATATATGCTTTTCGTTCTAATTTGTCTCCTTCATCATGCAATATCAGAGAGGCACGCAATGGTTTGGCATGACCATACGCAACCATTGGCTCTGCGACCATTCCCAACTGCTCTTCCCACTTATCTTCAATATGCTGTGCAAATCTGAAACGCTGCTGCCATAAACGGAACATTTCACGAGCCTGTGGATTTGTTTTGCATACAATCATCGCCCCGATGGAATCATCCGCTTGTTCTTTTCTGAATCTTCGCAAGTCAGAAATAATATAATCAAGCAAAGCGTTCAGGTAACTTTCATGCTCAATTATCTTATTCTTGTCTATATCGCTTTTCTTGACTTCTACATTTCCTGCCAATTTATCAAGAATGCTCTCAATACGTTCTTTATAAATGGTTTCTATCGGTTCACGCATCAACTTTAGCGTATAACCATCCGCGATTGACTTATCATAATAGTAGGTATCAATGTAGTCGCCAAAAACACGCCAAGATTCTTTTTCTTCTCGTAACAAAGGAGTTCCTGTCAATGCGATTTTTACAGCATCCTTATCCGCTTCTAAAAGATTTGCAAGAAAACTACCCTGTGGACTATATCCTCTGTGTGCTTCGTCTATAAAGAATACACGTTGAAGATTAGTATTATAGCCAGACTCTATCTGTATCTTGGTAGAATCCTCTTTAAATTTCTGTATGTTTACAACCATTATTTCCGCTTTACCCTCACTGTTCACTACAGGAGTGGTATCGCGGATGTCTTTCATTAAATCGTCCCTACTATTGACATTCCTTACAACTAAGCCACGTGCAACAAACTCATCGCTCGCCTGCTCCATCAGAGCAATACGATCAACTATAAAGTAGAATTTAACAGCCGTCTCACGTTTTGCATAATAATCGGTCAGACTACGAACTGAATAATACGCCAATGCTGTCTTGCCACTGCCTTGCGTATGCCATATTATTCCACTCTTGACACCTTTAGATAATTTTTTGCGAATAGCCAATGAAGCAAACAATTGCTGATAGCGCATCACATGTTTTTCGAGAGTTGTAATTTTACTGCCATCTTCCAGTTCTGCAGTTCTGTTAACATAAGCAAAGCCATATCTTAACAGAAACAAGAACCTCTCTCGGCAAAGCATTGATGTCAAGACACGATTCGTTGGAGTATCTACCTTTTTATTTGTTTCATAATCGGGCAAGTTTTTAATAACGATACAGTTCCTATGTTTGAGAACTTGTTTTTCTGTATTTTTAGTCAACGCTATATATAAATATTCCGACACAAAAGTAACATCAGCCTCTCTAAACACATTAAAGAAAGCTTTCTCTTTTGATGCACAGCAATAAAACGCCCCTTGTATCGGAACCCTGTTTTCATTATCGTATTCCTGATTATTGGAAAAAATCATCAATTGGGTAAGATTGATAAAGCGACGAAAATTCTTGTTCCGCATCCGTTTATTAATCCTATCCCGCTCTGCTAAAATTCCATCGTGATTATTAGGTTTCTTGACTTCGATAAAAGCTAAAGGCAAGCCGTTTATAAAGCATGTAATATCCGGACGGAAGTTATCACCGGATTCAACATTTTCGCATGTAAATTCTGTCGTAACGTGCCATTCATTATTATTTGCATCAGCGAAATCTATCAACTTCACACCACTGTTGGAAGAAAGCATAGTATAGAATTCCTTGCCCAAATCATCGTTGTTCAAGATTCCGACAATTTTATCCAGCAACTGGCTACATTCCAAGTCCGTCAAAGCAGGATTCAGACGTTTTACTGAACGGATAAAAATATCCGTCAAAATATTCGTTTGGGGATTGTATGATGTTATATCATCCAAATATGTATAACCGAGCTTGCAAAGATGCAATGCAGCTGGGACTTGTACTCGTGTATTCTCCGTAAAGTTTTTCATTGCATTTTACCTTTCCTCTTTATCTGTTATCAAATCCTTTAAATCCACCTGTAGAATCTCAGCAATCCTCTGCAGTGTTTCCAAATTCGGCTGGATTCTATTGCACGCATAAGCATTGACCATGCTAAAACTTTTATCAAGTTGCTTAGCCAACCATGTCTGAGAGATGCCTTTATCTAAGCTGAATTCAACTTGCAAATGCAACAGAATTCTGATTAATAATTTGTTTAAATTT
>OWIC01000287.1_pt1 | contig 39591 bp, 30 predicted proteins | sample 1732791 | NCBI WGS metagenome assembly OWIC01 (sample SAMN05065754, study PRJEB22554) | human gut metagenome | biome: ENVO:2100002; feature: ENVO:00000062; material: ENVO:00002003 | host: Homo sapiens | place: USA
TTTATTGCTTATTATCCGCACCCAAAAAGTTGCATTTATAAGTTGAACTCAAGAAGTATTCACCTGTAAGAAGTTACTAATGACAAAAAAGAAATTGCCCGTTCGTTTTACGGGTCAGCACTTTACTATTGATAAAGTGCTAATAAAAGATGCAATAAGACAAGCAAATATAAGTAATCAGGATACGGTTTTAGATATTGGGGCAGGCAAGGGGTTTCTTACTGTTCATTTATTAAAAATCGCCAACAATGTTGTTGCTATTGAAAACGACACAGCTTTGGTTGAACATTTACGAAAATTATTTTCTGATGCCCGAAATGTTCAAGTTGTCGGTTGTGATTTTAGGAATTTTGCAGTTCCGAAATTTCCTTTCAAAGTGGTGTCAAATATTCCTTATGGCATTACTTCCGATATTTTCAAAATCCTGATGTTTGAGAGTCTTGGAAATTTTCTGGGAGGTTCCATTGTCCTTCAATTAGAACCTACACAAAAGTTATTTTCGAGGAAGCTTTACAATCCATATACCGTTTTCTATCATACTTTTTTTGATTTGAAACTTGTCTATGAGGTAGGTCCTGAAAGTTTCTTGCCACCGCCAACTGTCAAATCAGCCCTGTTAAACATTAAAAGAAAACACTTATTTTTTGATTTTAAGTTTAAAGCCAAATACTTAGCATTTATTTCCTGTCTGTTAGAGAAACCTGATTTATCTGTAAAAACAGCTTTAAAGTCGATTTTCAGGAAAAGTCAGGTCAGGTCAATTTCGGAAAAATTCGGTTTAAACCTTAATGCTCAAATTGTTTGTTTGTCTCCAAGTCAATGGTTAAACTGTTTTTTGGAAATGCTGGAAGTTGTCCCTGAAAAATTTCATCCTTCGTAGTTCAAAGTCGGGTGGTTGTCAAGATGATTTTTTTGGTTTGGTGTCGTCTTTTTTTAAGCTGCCGCATAACGGCTGGCAAATTGGCGATGGAGCCGACTTTTAGCACAAATGTTGAATAGAATTACTAATCTTCAACATTGCACAAAAGTTCAATAGAAGTACTTCACCGGCTCTATTGCCAATTTGTTTGTTATGTGCCGTTTTATTCCATTTTATACATTTAACAATTGCTGAAACGTAAAGTCGGGTTTAAACATTTCAATTTCGTTTTGAGTTGATTCTTCTTGTGCTTCTTTGCCATAGATAAACATTTGCTGTTCATAATTTTTAACAGCCTCTTCAATGCTATTAAATTTTCCATCGGCTAGATTATCAGACAATATCAAGGCATCCACCAACCCACTATTTACTCCCTGCCCTGCAAAAGGCGGCATCAAATGTGCGGCATCCCCAATCATTGTTATGGGTAATGGGCGCTTGCTTTTCCAAGGCTTTTCTAAAGGAAATATCCGTGTAGCCAATCCTACAAATGACAACGTCGTATGAATCAATTCTTTGTAGCGTTCGTCCCAATCGGAAAATTCTTTCAGAAGAAAATCAACGACACTATTTCTGTTTTGAAAATCTACCTGCGTTTGGTTTTTCCATTCATCAGGTGTTTTAAAACTTATTCCAAAATGCAATGCACCATTATTATTGGGGTTAGCAAATAATAAATTACCTTGGTGAGATGCCATTAGCCGGTTTCCATTGCATAGCTGAAAAAATCCAGGACAGTTTATCTCTGGTTGATGAATATCGGCTTGTATATTGAAAGTACCTGTTTCTTCAACTTCCGTGTCGGTAACAAATTTTCTTACCTTGGACATCCCGCCATTGGCAAGAATAACCAAATCTGCTGTTTCACTCGGTTTATTCTCAAAAGTTAGTGTCCACTTCTTCTTACCAGGTTCAAGCATAACAAGTTTTCTATCCCAAATAACCGTGTCGTTTTCTAAACTATTCAACAAGATAGCCCTTAAGTCATTTCTGTTTATTTCAGGATTGTCAAATCGATTTTCGGGCTTTACATTTTTTGTGGATAAAATATTGCCTTTTTTATCAGCAATATTTACACCCATTGGTAAGGCTAAGTCATAATAAGTTTGTAACAATCCCGCTTTTTTCATTGCTTCCTGACCTGAACCTTTGTGTAGGTCAAGGGTTCCACCAAAAATTCTTGCCTCTCGGTCGTTGTCTCTTTCGTAAACTGAAACGTCTATGCCGTTTTGCTGTAATAATTTTGCCATAGTCAGTCCAACGGGTCCACCACCAATTATTGCAACGTTCTTATCACTAAGTAAATTCATTTGTTTGTCTGTATCTATTCGCATTGTCATTCAAAAATGGCCCATAACAATGGCTCGGCGAATTGGCGAAGTAGCGAAGCTGTATCGAAGATACAAAAGCGGAGCTATTTAGCCAAGTCGCTTGTTGTAAGCAGTCCGCGAAGCGGCGGCTTACGGCAAGCGACGTAAGTCGCCGAGCCATTGTTAGCAAGGAGCGCAGCGGATTGCTAACAACGGTTTGCAGCTATACGCAGGCAGGGATTTTTACCACTAAGCTACCTACGATGAACTGAACTTTAAATTTACCACTTTCCTGTCTTACGAAGCACGAACCCCCTGCTTGCGTATAGGTGATGTTATGCGGTCGGCTTTCATTTTCTCTTCTTTCTCGTTAATTTGTCAAGCAAAGTTACTAAATTTGCAGTCAAGCAATTTCAATTTTTGAATTATGTATTTCAGCAGACCTTGGACTTCTATCTAAGTGATAGGCAGTCCTGAATAAATTCCAATCAATCTTTTAGGGCAAGACAATCAGTCTATGCTTTGTGTGTGCTGTCATTTTTTTTGATGGCATTGCTTTGTCGTAGTTGCTCTGTCGGGTAATACTGTCTATTCACTTCTCTGTGATTTGAATTCAAGTTCTAATGCTTCTATCTCCTGCCATTCATAGAAGCTATTATATGCTATACATCCGATAAGAACGGAGATAAGTATATACCCCAACCGTATTGTCTTATAGAAATTCCTGGATCGTTCCATTATTTTGATGATACTGATTTTTCAAACATGAATAAAAGTTTATCCTTTTCTTCCATACGGGTATTATCAGAATAACCGCCTTTTGTTATTTGATACCCACACGGCTTAACCATAAAAGTGCCTAAGCCTTTAGTGTATGAACTTACTTCTGAGGCATAGTCTTTACTTGTATTTAATGGAACTTTCCCTTCAATAAGACACCACTCATTATTACAACTGATACCTTTAATCTCAGACATCATTTTTTGCAGATCTGTAATAGCTTTGGAACTTGCTACTTGTGGTATCTGTAACTCAAAATAGAGCATCGGTTCGAGAATATCCACTCCTGATTGTTGCAAAGCCAACCTGAAGACATAAGGAGACAATTGTCTAAAATCGGCAGGGGTACTTATCGGACTATAATAAAGGGCATAAGTAAAGGTTACTTTCAAATCCGTCACTTCCCATCCATGCAATCCCGATTGGCAAGACATACGGATTCCTTCAAAAACGGCATTTTGAAAAGAATGGTTCAGATAACCAAAGGAGATTTCACTTTCGATTTGCAACCCTGACCCTATCGGTAAAGGTTCAAGAGTCAGTCCTATGGAGGCCCAGTAAGGGTTGGGAGGGACTTCGATATGGATAATCTTATTCACCTTCTTTTTAGGTCGTTCTTTGTAGATAGTCTTGATTTCATCAAAATGGGCCTTTACGGAGAATCGTTCTTCCAGCAATGTTTGTATGATTTCTTTTTGGGTTAAACCATATAACGAGATTTCCAATTCATCACTATATGAATTTATGGAAAAGGACAGAGACGGGTCTTCAATAAACAATACATTTAGAGCGGATATCAACTTGCTTCTCTCTTCGGGCTTGTCTGGTCGGACAGAAGATTTGAGGGCGGGATGCTGATGAGATAATCCTTGAATCAGACAAGGTTTAACACCTAAATAATCTCCGATTCTTAATTCTTCTATATCTTCTATAATTGCGATATCATTAGCAACCACTTCATCAACATTTATCTCTTTGCCCTGATAAATGGTTTTTAGATTTTTAATCTTGATGAATTTTTCAGAATCATTGACTTTTATAACGGTTCGAAGTCTCAGCCTTCCGTCAATAATTTTTAGAAAACTTCTTTTATGCCCTTTGGGGTCATGTTCTATTTTATAAAGATAAGCTGAAAGTCTATTGGGGACTGATGCCGGAGGAAATATAAAAGAAATGATGGCGTCTAACAACTCATTGATGCCAATATTGCACATTGCTGATCCATGCAAGACCGGATAGGCTTTGGCTTTTGCCACAAGAGCGATTATCGCATTCCAATAATCTGCCGGTAAGATTTCTTTATCCGCCAAATATAGTTCTAATATATCGTCGTCATGGTTGCATACAAATTCTTTGTGTTCTGCCCTTATATCTGTTGGGGTGCAAATCGGGTAAACGACTCCATCGACAACCGTTTGCATAAACAAGACGTCTTGCGACAGATTTGTTTTTATGTCCAGATATAAACGCTCAAGATTTACGCCGGCACGATCAATCTTATTGATAAATATAATTGTCGGGATTTGCAGTTTTTGCAAAGTCTTGAACAGCAACTTTGTTTGTGCTTGTATGCCTTCCTTTGCCGATAATATGAGGACTGCACCATCAAGCATTTTGAATGTCCGCTCCACCTCTGCAATAAAATCCATGTGTCCCGGAGTGTCAATGATATTGCATTTCACACCATTCCAAACAATAGATGTCGTAGAAGCCCGAATAGTAATTCCTCTACGTTTTTCTATATCCATAGAGTCTGTTATGGTGTCACCTTTATCAACACTGCCGCGCTTTTCCGTTGCTCCGCAGGCAAATAGCAGATTTTCGGTTACGGAAGTTTTTCCTGCATCAATGTGAGCAAGAATTCCTAAATTTATAATGTTCATTTGATTAAGCAATAATATACTACAATAGATGCATTGCCGAAACGCACCTTTTAATACCTCCTCGTAGCATGTAGAAAACTACAGGATTCTTAACTCGTATTAATATGTATATTATTACTGCCGCATAATTGAACGCAAATTTACGAAAAAAAAGTTCCCTGACAAAAGCACAAAGAACTTTTTTAATCTATACGTATTTTTATTTGGTATTATTAATTTGTTATTTGATGATGAGGGCTATTCATATAAATGTAGGTTAAATTTTTCTGACCATTTCAAACTGTTGTCCTTTTGGGGTAAGTCCTAATGATGACAAGAAACCAGTGACTGATTCACAATCGCAATCAACATTAGTAAATTTGAGTACATCGCTTTGAAAATGACTGACAGCACTTTTAAGCAAAGACTTGCCTATTCCTTTACGCCGGTAATCTTTTGCAACTGCGAGGGATGAAATATCGCCAGATGCCGGTTCAAAGATAACAAATCCGACAAGTTCTTCTCTTTCATAAGCTCCCAATATGTCCAAATTGTCGATTCCGCGTTCCAGTGAAGCCCTGTCATTTTGCCATGAAGGATGAAAATCGAACCAGGCCGTTTGGTTAAGGCAGTTTTTTAAATCCGATGGGAGTATGCGACATGCGGTATGGTTTACTTGCAATACAGGAACAATATCGCTCAGTTTGGCAGAGTAGTAGTTGAAATTTCTCTGTGTTTCAAAGCCTAATTTGCGATATATTTTTATTGCTTTGTGATTGTGTTGCAAAACTTCCAGTACATATTGCCGAACTCCTTGTTGACATATCAATTCGAGGCTGAAAGTGAATATTTTTTGGGTTAGGTGTAATCCCCGGAATGAAGGTACGGTTCCCGTCCCTGTGTCATAGGCAGTCAAGATGTTGTTGTACATGCCTGTTCCGTTAAGCACAAAAGAAATCAGCCGTCCTTCGAAAAATACTCCGAAAGATAGTTGTGGATTGTATCCTCGTCGGTCGAGCATGCGTCGCAATTCATCCGCATTCAAAGAGAAATCATAATCTTTGAATGCAGATGAGAATGCCGCATACAAATCTTTGAAAGAAACGGACTCTAAAGAATGAATGATGATTCCCATATCGGACGGTGTTATGTGTTTGGATTTTCATCACTATTCTCTACGGGTAAACCGTGCTGTTTGAGAAAGCTGAGCTTATCCCAATAACCTCTTTGGAAAACTATTTTATCGTTTTGCACATGAAAGAATCCGCATCCTCGCAACCCGAGCGGATCTTTCCATTCCATGATAGCCCATTCTCCATCCTCGAATATATGCTCAACAATACAAACCATTTTTGAGGTTGCAAATTCATTTACAAACATTTCATGGATAGCTGTTTTTCCTATAACTGGGGTGTTTGCGACTTGATGGTTTATGGCATCCTGAGCGTATAAGTTTGCCAAAGCGACTGCATCGGCGGCGTTGAAGCAGTCAATCCATTTTTGTAGTATCTCTTTTGGCGTCATATTTTTCGTATCTTTTATTCTTTAATATTTAATTGTTGCTTTTTCCTCTATAAGTTAGAATTAGACATTTTTTCTAATTCCTTTTGGAAGGATCATCAAAAACAAAATTAGTATTTTTTTCTGTTTTACTGATGATTCTGTAGAAATATTCTCGTTCATATTATTGTGTCATAAGGAATGTGTCAAATAAAGCGGTTTCCACATTACAGCTTTATGGTAAAATGAGTTTAACCAACTACATAACGCAATCTGTTGTCGGTGCTGTTATCTATTTCCCATTCGTATTCTATTTAGCCCCTTATTGTGGGTATGCAGCAAGTTATCTTATCGAATTCATTCTCTTTGGGAGTCAAATATGGTTGTGCAAATGGTGGCTGACAAAACATAAACAAGGTTAGTTGGAATGTTTTTGGTATAATGTTTATAAACATAAATCAAGAAAGAGCAAATAAATTTAATAGAGGCTGCCCAAAAAGAAAGAAAGTCTTGCAATCACTCTCCTACAGATACTTGCAGAGGGGATATGATTTACTTTTAGACCTTTTGGATAGCCCCTATTAATATTTTATATAAAATTCCTAATTTTAAATTTTTATCCCTTTCGATCGGTTTTTATTCTTTAACTGAAAACCCGGTCGTCCGATGATGACATGGTCGCCAATGATGTTGCCCGTTGGATTTCGCTCATTCACCGGGCTGCGTATCTGCGGTGCATCATCAGTTTGTTGTGGCGATATGCTCCGTACACCTTCCGAAACAGGCTTGACCTCCTGTCCATCCTTTTCTTTTTCGTCGGCTTCCTGCGTAGGCGGCGCAAGTTCCAGCTGTATCTTTCGGTCAAGTGCGGCAAGTTCGGACTTAAGCTGTTTCAGTTCGTCCTCCTTTTTCCATACCTTGCCCGCTATCTCCTGCAACTGCGGAACTTCCTTTTCCAGCACCTCGTTCTTTCCCTTGTACTGGTCGATTATGGACGGAATCCGCTCCAATGCGTTCAGGAAATTACGTGCGGCGGCTACCGAATCAGCCATCGCCAGATGCCCGTTGTTGTAGGTGTACTTGTAGTTTCCCTCCACCACGAAGCGGTTATCGGTAAACTCCAGCCCCTCTTTGAGTATCCTCTCGCTTACCACCTTTATCGGAAAGCCGTAAAGTTCCCCGACAGGCTTGTACAGCCCGCCCGTAGTGGCGTTCTTGGCTATCTCCTGCAAACGCTTTCCGATAACCTTTTCATCGGTAGAATCCACGCCGTCCACCTTGACCGCATTCAGGCGGTTGCCCTCCTTGTCCGTCTGCACAACGGAAAGAAAGCGGTTCCAATCTTCCGTCATGGCTTCGATGACAGCCGTGTTGTTACGCAGTTCCCCCGTCTTGGCTTCCAGCTTGAACTCCGAATCGCGCTTGCCCTTGTTGAACGACTTGCGTTCCCCTTCAAGCGATGCGATACGCTTCTCCAGTTTCGCCTTGTCCAAAAGGTCGGTATTGCCGGAGAGCAACGCCATGTACTCCGAGAAATTCATGCCCGATTTCTCGTCCATCGCCCCCTCGTCGATGGTACGCGCGCCCATCGCCCCGCTTTTAAGCTGCGAGATGAACGTCTGCTTGCAGTGCAGCAGGTTGAACTTGTAGCTGTCCAGCGACTTTTCCACCGCGTAGATGATGACATCCACATTGTTCCCGGCAAAATGCTTGGCAATCTCGTTGCCTGCCCTGACTCCCCGTCCGTCACGCTGTTGCAGGTCGGACGGTCGCCAAGGCGTATCCAAATGATGGATGGCGACACACCTTTTTTGCGCATTCACGCCCGTTCCGAGCATGGAGGTGGAACCGAACAGCACGCGCACCGTTCCGGCGTTCATGGCGTCTATCACCGCCTTGCGCGCCTTGTCGGTCTTGCACTCCTGAATGAAGCGCACCTCGCTTGCCGGTATGCCGTAGTCCTCCGTCAGCTTCCGCTTTATCTCACTGTACACGTTCCACCCGTCGCCCGGCTGGTACGTCCCCAGATCCGAGAACACGAACTGCGTGCCTTTCTGCGCGTCGTATTTATGGTAATACTCCGCAATCGTCTTGGCACAGTGGGAAGCCTTGTTGTCGGGGTGGTCTTCGTAGTTCGGGTCTATCATGCGCATATCGAGAGCCATCTTCCGTGCGTAATCGGTGGCGATCAGCATCTTTGCCTTCTCTTCCGTTTCCGACAGGGGCGGTCTACCGAGCAGCGTGGCGTCGCCCGTCTTGGCGAACTGCATCAGTTTTTGAATGAAGTCCTCCTGCTCCGGCGTGGGCGGTATATGGTGCAGTATCTCGTTCTTGTGCGGACGATCCACACCCACATCCTCTGCCGTGCGGTAGTCGGTTATCTCGTTGTAGAAGGCGGCAAGCTCCGGCACTTTGATGAAGTAGCGGAAACGCTCCTTCTGCACCACGTTGTTCGTCACGTTGAACTCGAAATCGGTCGTCTTCTTGGCGAAGATAGCCGCCCATGCGTCAAAGCACCGGATATCCTGCCGTTCCAGTTCCTTCGGGCGCAGGTACTTGAAGAGCAGGTACAGTTCCGTCAGCGAGTTGCTGATGGTCGTGCCGGATAGGAACGTCGCCCCCAAGTCCTTACCCGTGCGCTCTTGTATGGTGCGGATGGCAAAAAGCATATTCAGGGCTTTCTGGCTTCCTTCCGAGTTGCCCAAACCAGCCACACGGTCATGCCGCGTGTTGAAAGTCAAGTTCTTAAATTGATGACTCAAATCCAAAATTTCGGATTTGTCGCATTATCAGAACTTTTAGGAATTTCCGATAAAATTATTCAATTGTTTAGCAATCATTTGTTTTGAGTCTTAATCAGTTCTGATTATATTCCGTCTATAATTGTAGAATAACATTCAAACAAGATGCGATTATGGACATATTTAATCTGAATGAAAAAGTCAAAGGGCTTGTTTCTTATTTACAAGACACAGGTTATTCAGCCATGTACATAGACTATGTGAAGAAAATGGCTGAGTGGTTATCGGGCAATTCCGAACATTACAAATGGAAGAGTCTCGCCGATGTTGAACCGACACTAAAAGAATTGTGGTCCAACAAGTATACTTGCAGAAACAAGGTACGCCTGTTACGTGTAATCTGCCAATATATCGAGAATGGATTATTACCCGACGGATGCAAACACTACATCAAACCTCACCACTACGAATTGCTTGGCGAAGAATACAGGAATGTAACGGACATGGCTTTCAACGTGGTAGGCAGGCGTTGCAAATTTTCAACAAACGTGAAGTATGCGCTATCTTCGTTCTTCTTCCGGTTACAGGAAATGGGTGTGTATTCATTCGAATCAATAACAGAGGATGCGGTGTTGGAAGTGTTTTCCAAAGACGAAAAACAGAAGATGGGCCATTCGCTCAAATATTCGGTGGAGTATGGGCTGAAAGCCTGTTTGCCTTACTATGGCAAATCCGTTGAACGTATAATCGCATATCTGCCGGCCATACCCAACATGCGTAAGAACATTCAATACCTTACAGAGCAAGAACTGACGGCCATCAGGCATACCTTGGAGCACGACGGCACAATATCCCTGCAGGACAAAGCCATCATAACCTTGGCCATGTACACGGGATTGCGTGGGTGTGACATCTCAGCTCTCACGCTTGAGAACTTCGATTGGGAACACGACCTTATAAAAATCACACAGGCAAAAACGGGACAGCCCCTTACATTGCCGCTTCGCGCCGTAGTCGGGAATGCTGTCTTTGATTACCTGCTCAAAGAGCGTCCCCAATGCCCGGAACCATATGTTTTTCTCACAGTACACGTGCCACACAGAAGACTCCACACAAGCAATCTTGATGCCATATGCTCAAAAGTCATGTGCAAAGCAGGAATAAGGCAAGGTGAAAATGAAAGAAAGAGCATGCACCTGTTTCGCCACCATGTAGCGACATCCCTGTTGCAGGGCGGTGTGCAACAGCCTGTTATAAGTGCCACCCTTGGCCATTCGTCCCCAAGCTCTCTCGACCGCTATCTCAGTGCGGAATTCAAACACCTGAAAGAGTGTTCACTAAGCATCGAGGGATTCCCGGTTGGAAAGGAGGTGTTTGGCAGATGAAAACGACTTCATTCCTTTCCAACGCGATAGAAGGATACGTAAAATACCGCAAGGCTTCCGGGCGTGACAGCCACAGCTATATCAAGAACGTAATACTATTTGACCATTTTTGCGCGAGGGAATATCCCGGACAGATCGAACTATCCCAAGAAATCGTGGACAGATGGTGCAGGCAACGTCCATCTGAATGCACAAACTCTTGCGTGTCACGTGTATATCCTATTCTGGACTTCATCAAATACATGAACAAACGTGGAATGACAAAAATAGCCCTGCCAAAAGTGCCAAGGTCTGTGCCAAGAACTTATACGCCGCATCCTTTCACATATGATGAATTGAAACGCTTCTTCAATGCTTGCGACAACACAAAGCCAAGACGTGGCCGTCTCGCCACAATCCAACGCATGACACTGCCAGTATTCTTTCGCTTATTGTACAGTTCTGGGATGAGGACAACCGAAGCCATCCTGCTGGAACGTGATGATGTAAACCTTGAAAATGGCGTAATTTCCATCAAGCGAAGTAAAGGGCATGACCAACATTATGTCGTTCTCCATGATACAATGTTGGCTCTAATGCGTACTTACGACGAGAATATATCTAGGTTAGTCCCGCACCGCAAAGTGTTCTTTCCGACACCGGATGACAAGTCTCACCCTTCTGTTTGGGTTACGTATCATTTTCGGGTGTTGTGGCAAAGTTGCAATTCATCCTACGCTATCCCATATGAGCTAAGACACAACTATGCCATAGAAAACATAAACAGCTGGACACACCAAGGATTTACCATCCATGACAAGTTGTTGGCTTTGAGCAAGAGCATGGGACACCGGCAAATAGAGAGCACGCTGGCTTATTATTCCTTGACCCCAGCGATTTCTGATATAATGGAATATACAGAGAATCAATTATTAAAATTAAAGACAGATGAAAAAGAAGATTAATCCGCAAGCAATGCAGATAGCTGATTATCTGCATGACTGGCTCGAACACTATGTCCCTTCAATCAAGGCATGCAGTCCTCACACAAAGAGAAATTATAAGATCTCCGTGAAACTCTATGTAGAATTCCTCAGAGTCATAAAAGGCACTACACCAGAAACATTAAGCGCAGAATGTTTCTGTATGGAATATATAATGGAGTGGATCATTTGGTTAAAGGAAAATAGGGGTTGCAGTCCAGCAACATGTAATGTAAGATTGTCAGCCTTGCGTGTTTTTCTGAAATATTTGTCGTTTAGAGATATATCCTATATGTCTGTTTTCTTACAAGCGGAAAATGTTCCAAATGAGAAAAACTCTAAAAGAAAGGTCATCGGGCTCAGTAAACAGGCTGTTGATGTATTGTTGTCCATGCCTAATCAAGGGAGTACTATAGGCTTTCGTGATTACACTCTGATGCTTCTCTTATATTCCACCGCTGTGCGCATCAACGAGCTTCTGACTCTGAAAATTAGCAATATTGTTATAGACTGTGTAAAACCTCACATAATAGTCATTGGCAAAGGAAGAAAGAAACGTCCGATTCCTCTTTTGGCCAAGCCAGCACAATGCTTGAAAAGGTATCTTATCAAATACCATCCGAAACAGAATGATGCAAATGCATTACTTTTCTGTTCTAAGAGCAAAGGCATATATGTCCCGATGTCCGCTGAAAACGTGAACAAGATGCTGAAAAAATATGCCACAATGGCTCATGAAAGGTGCCAAGATGTTCCTATGGATTTACATGCCCATCAATTTAGGCATGCCAAAGCTTCACACTGGCTTGAAAACGGGATGAACATAGCCCAAATCTCATACTTACTTGGGCATGAAAGTATTCAAACCACAATGGTATATCTTGATATAACCACAAAACAAGAAGAAAAAGCTTTGGAAACCCTTGAAGGCGAAAATCAAAAGAAAATGAGAAAAAAGTGGAAGACAGAGGAAGGAAAAGCAAATCTTGAAATACTTTTAGGACTTACAAAAACAAATTGAGTAGGAGAAATTTTACTTCTTCGTTTTCCTCTTACCCGATTAAGATATACAAGTACTGTTTGGTATATTATATAAACTTCCTGCAAGGTATTATACCTGCTGGAAGTTATGTTACAGTTCCCAATTAAGAACAGAGTCTAAAGGGTGCTGAGATTGATATGCGGCAAATAATTTCCTCTCATTTATAAGCGTTGATTCATCTCGTTTTAACACATTAGAAATAAAGTTATTCAACGATTTTGTACCTCTTAGAATTGGAACGATTTGAAGATACTCGGGTAAGACTGATTGTGATATTTCTTTTAATGTTAACCCTATAACAGTTGTTCTATCATATCCATATCCAACTTCCCAAGGGATCCATTTTAAATCCAATGCATTTTGGGATAAAAGACATAACATGTGCGTGCTGTTTCTGATACCTGTTTTAATTGCACTTACAACCGAGTAAGGTCTCGTTCTGTCTATTTTTGTATCATATTCATCAAAATAGACATCAATACCAGAAGTAATAAAATAGTCTGCTATTTTTTTAGCAGTGTCCGCATCTCTTTTTTGGTGACTTATGAATATACATAAACCACTTCTTTGTGCAATGGAATTTTCGGTTAAATAAAATCTATTTAATGCCATAATCTATTATTCTACTTATCCATTTTTTTTACGCATTGGCCTTGATAAATCATAAGTGCAAGTGGCACGACTATTATATGCATTATCAATCATCTGTCTCAAAATATCTGGTGTTAGCTTATCCCAATTGATTACAGATATAAAGGCATTGGGTTCGAGCAAATTATCAATGATGCGTTCCGGTAAGTATGGATAACGCCTATGATACTCTTCTCGGCTATCAATAGACATCCATTGTGTCGTCTCTGGGTAGAACGTTTTCTCACTACTATGAGCGCATGTATAATATTCGCTTTTAACAGATGGTAGTAATATCACAATAATGCCGGACTTCTTATTCACCGTACCATCGTACATACTTGAATATAACTCCCAATCAATATGCTTGCGATTTTTTGTTTCAGTTCCTACAAGTAAAATGGTTACGGTTGTATCCTTCAAATGCTCGTCGCGTATATATTCGCGTATCTTTTGGTCGTCCCAATCTTCTGGAATCTCGCCCATGTCAACAGAGCCATCAATGAATACTTTATTTTTTTCAGCCCAACTAACCAAACCTTCTTTATATTTCTGGTCATTGGCATGATGAAAACTTACAAATACTTTATGCATAATTTATATTAATAGTTAAAAGCTTTATTAATACCCTTGAGAATCAATGATATTATCTCGGGAATATTAATAGAGTTGAATAAAATTTCATTTTCATCTTTATCAAGTCCATTTCTAAGAACCTGATAATCCTTATTTTCGAATTTCTTTAGTTCATCGTAATTTATCGTTGGCAGACAACTCATTTGGCAATATTCAATTAAATTTTTATAATCCTCATTGGTTTTTGCTTCTTCAAATAGTTTTTCTGCCGTAGTTTCACCTTTCATTAGTTTCACTATTTGTGCAGAAGCTCCACCAAATCCTCCTAATAAATAAATTGGATGTTTTTTCTGTATAGCACAAATCGCCTCTTCAAATATTCCGGCCATACGCCCCTTAAAATTGACAATTTTGCCACCCAAAACGATACGTGCATTAACATTCTCTTCCATTTCTTTACGCATAATAGATAAAGAATTTGCCCAAAGAAACATTTTGCTTGGCGTAGTTGGCTCAAAGAACTTCCCCTTATCCTCCTCACCTACACCTTTGGGTATTTCTGTTTTTACTATTTCCACACGGTCGTATTTAAATTCAGCGATGTCAGATTTTGAGAGCCTATTAAATATAGGCCAAGCAAAATAATTTGTGAAATAGATTGTACTTGGATCAGACTTTTCTTTTATGCCATACTGACATGAAAGATCGCATAAAAGTTTTGTGAAACCACCAATTCTAAGATCACCTCCATACACCAATTTAGCTCCAGTAACAAGCAGATGACGAGCTATTTCAACAGATAAATCATCAAACATGGCTTTGCCGATTCCTTTAGTTAAAGCCTCCGGAGTTTCCGAAATAGAAATTGCGATTTTCTTATCCTGTATCTTATTCATATTTGAATATAACTGACTCGGAGTAACAAAACTTGTAATCTTACCATTTTTATTCAAAACCTCCAACTCTTCACGACCTAACGGTGGTTCAGGATAGAGTATTGATTTTATATTATCTTCAATATTAATTAAATTCATTAATTCCGGAGGAACAGGAAGAATAGAAGTATTTTGCAAATCGCACTTCATTACCAATTGCTCAAGATATTCTTTCTCATAATATTGGTCTAACGCAGTACGTAGAAGCAAGATAATTACGTCATCCCATTTGCCATTAAATCTAATCTTTGGCATATTACCCAAATACGGGAATGTTCGAGAAGAAACTCCATTCAATACATTTACTAATATTGAAGGTACATTATTTTTCTTACCAGAGATAGCTTCAATTCGACACCATTCTCTTTCTGAATATGTATCAGATTCTATGATAACTAATAAGGATGAAGCTATACCTGACTGAATCTGTTGGGCAAATTGATGACCATCCAAAATATCATTAACATCGAAGAAAGAATCGAGTTTAGTATCTGAACGCAAATAATCTCTTAAAGAAATTGCCGTAGATTCACCTAAATGATCTTTATCCTTTTTAGAATGGCTAATGAATAATTTTAGCTTTTGCCCAACTTTATAAGACTTTAAATAGCGTAAAATGTTATCATAAAGTCTTATTTGAAATTCATGCCAATCAGTTTCAATATTCTCATTTTTCAAACAAATAAACTGTTCTTCTTGAAGAAGTGGGTTTATGTCGAAAGCATACTTGGATAGTTTGACGGCAAATATTTTTAGTGCCCCATTGTCTTGTTTTACTAATAATTCTTTTATATACTCATCCCATATAGTATTACAATACATATTGTCATCAACCAATAATATTGCAATAGTTTTATTACTGAAGTTTATATCTATCGGGGTAATTTGATTGGCCATATCCGTTCGAAAGAACACTGGTATATCAAGCCCATCTTCAAAAGGCCTACTTGAATTACGACACAGAAGATGGTAAATTTTCTCATATGTTTCGCTACCTTTAGTATTATCCTTGTCATACAAGACATATACAGAAAGAGGTGTTTTAAAATTAGAACTCATAAAACAAAAAATAGAAGTAATTTATACTTAAGTTAGAGTTTTAAATAAATATTAAAATGTTAAGATACAGCACGTAAGTGGAATTATTCATTAATATTATGGATGGTTAAACTCATGCATTATGAAAATTCCATGCCTATCAAATACAAAGATACAATAAAAAAGGAAAATTATCTCATATTTCCGATGCAAAATATGGTTATGTTATGTAAAGTTGATTCATTAGTAGTAAATGTCATTTTTCATACAAGCTCAAAACTATATGCCAACGTAACGGCTTCTAAAAAATGCCAAGTAATAAAGAATTGACAATTTGATATGCCCGGTGTTATTGGAATGGGAGTTACGCAACTGCCTGAAGAATTGGTACAGAGTTCAACAGTCAAGAATGTGGGAAACAGAATACAACCTATGTGCTTTATTGGACAAATACTAGAAACTTCCACTGAGCAGTTTCTCTTTAGAAACAGGAGGTCAAATGCAATCAGAAAAATCATTAAGATATCCAAATTTACGAAAAGGACTATTGAGCAAATACAAACATTACAGCCTTATCTCCAAATTGATACAGAATATATTCTATACCCTGCATATTACGACCGTAAAAATAATCAGAACTTATTATATAAAAAAGATGCTGAATTTCAATATATTTAGAATGTCAAACAAAAAAATAAGAAAGTTCTGATAATGCGATTCGTCAATAAAAATATGGTCGATGCCCATCTGCTTGAAGTCCACCACGTCGTCCGTGCGCGACTTGATGGCGTGTTCCACCTTCTCCAGCTTCGCTTCAAGGTTGTGCTTGCGCTTTTCCAGACCTTTCAGCATCGCCCTCGATACGTTCTTGCCCTGCTGCCGCAAGACTTCGAGGTTTTCCTCCACCGTGTCAAGCTCCGCTTGCAGGATGCGCTGCTGCAACTCCGGCGACTGCGGAATCTTGCCGAACTGGTCGTGCGACATGATGACGCAATCATAGTCGTTGTTCTTGATGTTGTTGAAGAAACGCACGCGGTTGGCGGTCGAAAAGTCCTTCTCCGAGGCATAGAGAATCCGCGCGTTCGGGTATGCCGCCTGATAGGTGGCGGCAATCTCCGCGACATTGGCTTTCAGCCCGATAATCATCGGTTTGTGCGCCAAGTTCAGACGCTTCATCTCATGCGCTGCAATGCACATTATCAGCGTCTTGCCTGTACCGACTTCGTGGTCGCAGATGCCACCGCCGTTCTGTTTGAGCATCCAGACGCAATCCATCTGCGACGGATAGACGCTCTTGATACCCCTGCTTGCCAGCCCTTTGAGGTTGAGGTCCGGAAAGGTCTGGTGTGAGCCGTCATATTTCGGGCGCACGAAACAGTTGAACTTGCGGTTGTACATCGTCGTCAGCCGTTCCTTGAACTGCGGCGACTGCTCTTCCAGCCATTCCGAGAACCCGTTACGGATTTCGTCAATCTTGGCGTTGGCGAGCTGTATGCCCTCGCTGTCGCGTACCTTGATGTCGTTTCCGTGTTCATCCTTTCCTATGGACTTCATCATATCCGGGCAGGTGTTATGCAGGGCGTGTTTCAACAGGTGCATGCCGTCATAGTTCCGGTAATAGCCCTTCACTAAAAACTCGTCCGTGATTTTCATGGTGCGGTAGCCGCACGCCACCGAAAATTCGTCCATGCTTGCGGAGTAGGCGATTTTCACGTCCGTGTCAAAAAGACGGCTCATGTAGGCGGCATATACGCCCGTCGGAATCCAGCGTTCCCCGAAATTGAAGTCGAGGTCTTCAAAAGCGATGCGCGGCGGCTCGGCTTCTTTCAGAGCCTCCAACGCCTGCTTCACTTCCGGCATACGCCCGTTTTCGGGGTTGTCGCCCATCCATGCCTCGATGCGTTCCGCCTTCTCTATCACGTTCCCGGCGATGAACCTGTCCTTTATCTCGTAACCGGTTACGAGCGGGTTGTAGAAGATGCGTCCTTTGAGGGCGTCAAGCAATCCCTCCTCCGTACTGTCGGTTATCTCCCGCATATAGTCGAGATTGACCGTGCCGAACTTGTTGAGCGATGCGGAGAGTGCCTCTTCGGGAGAGCTTACGTTGGCATGGCTCTCTACCGAGAAGGAAACGGGACGCTCGAAAATGTCCGCCTTGACGAACCTGCCGTCCTCCGCACGTTCCAGCGAAAGGATGTCGCGTCCTCCTGCATCCATCACCACCAGTTTCACGTTCTGCTTGGCGTTGAGGTTGCCGTAGCGCATGACAAACTCGTCATAGCAGGTGTTCAGATGCTCACGCCACTGCGGGTTTTCCTCGCGCCTGTTCGATTCATAACGGTACAGACGCTCGTATGCGTCACGGAGCGACACATACAGCAACGCCTTCTCTTTCTGATAGCCTGTCAGTCCAAGCGGCTGGAATGTCGCGCCGTAAGGCGTGATGTCTTTCAGATAACCGATGTTACGACGCCCACTGTCAGCCACTAACGAGCCTTCACGCAAGTGCATTTCCGGCGTGCGGTGGTAGGGACGCGGCGACAGGTCGGGAGCTTCCTCTTTCGGTTTTTCCGCTTCCATTTCGGGAAAAAGGGAGGTTGCAGCCGCTTCCGTTGCGGGAGCGACAGGAATGGCGGCAACTTCCGGCTGTGTTTCGGGTTGCCGTGTTTCCTGCTCCGGCGCGGCTTTCACGTCCGGGACATGCTGCCGTTTCTCCTGATGCTGTGCCGCCAGCCTGCGAAGTTCCTTGCGTCGCTCCGGCGTGAGGTCCATCATCATTTCATAGAAGCCGTTGATGGGCGGATTGGTGTCCCAATCCAAAGTAGCGTAAATATCATCCGGATCGGCTTTGGCTGCGACACTCACCGGCTTTGTTTCATGGCTGTCCCTGCTTTCCGTCGGCGGTGCGGCAGACGGCTGTGGCGGTGCGGTCGTAACCTTCGGCGTAACCTGCGCCTGCGGTTTGGGAGGCATGCGCCTTGCCGGGCTTTCCTTTTTCGCCGTCTTTTTCTTCTTGGCGGGTGCTTCCTGCTTGCGTACTTCCTCCGTCATGCCCCAGAGGTCGAGCAGGGAGAGCTGCACGCCCTCCGAATAATCGGGGCGGCGCGGCTCTATCTCCGACTTTTCTTCCTCCGGCTGCGGTGTTGCCGCTTCGGGCTTCACTGCCATTTCATGACGTGGCTGTATCTCAGGAGTGACAACCGGTGTGGAAATGGTTTCTGTCACCGTGCTTTTCCCCTGTGCCGGATGCAGGCTGTGCATTTCATACAGCTTTTTGTCCAACTTATACAGCTCAATATCCATATGTTCCCGCAAATCCTCCGCCATTTGCTCGATGCCGTCCCGGTGCATGACTTTATAGGCTGGTTTCCCGTAAGGGTCTGTGCCGCTTATCAGATCCGAGTGGGGAATCATGCCGATGCTGCCGACATACCCGTTCTGGAAACTACCTATCGGTGTCTTTTCCGTCTGCACGAACAACTCTTCATAATCGTACAGCTCCCGTTTCTTGCCGCTGTTCTTTTGCAGGATAATCAGGTCGCTACCCACTTCCGTACCCGCGTTGTCCGTGAAGAGGTTGTTCGGCAGGCGTGCGACTCCCACCAGATTGGCATTACGCATCATATACTCGCGTATGGGCGCGTTGGACGGTGCGTCCAGTACCCCTTGAGAGGTGATGAACGCCACGATGCCGCCCTCACGCACCGCGTCAAGGCTTTTCAGGAAGAAGTAGTTGTGTATTGCCTTCGGTGCGGAACGCCTTGCCGGGTCTTGGCTGCCCGTGAACTCCGGGTCGAACACAGCCACGTCGCCGAACGGGATGTTCGAGATAGCAAGGTCGAAATAGTCCGTGAATGGCTTCTCTATCTTCTCGAATCCCTGCACCCTTACCTTTTGGTCTGGATGCAGGTATCCCAATATTTTGCCCGTCATCAGGTCTTTCTCGAAAGCCATGATATCCGCGTCCGGCTTGTTTTCCAGCACGGCATCCACGAATGCGCCCACGCCCGCCGACGGCTCCAATACGCGATCGGGACGTATGCCGTGTTCATGCAGTACATCCGCGATAGTGCCGGTTATCTCCGGCGGGGTGTAGAAAGCGGTCAGCACGGACTGCTTCATGGCATCCACGTACCGCTTGTACTCCGTATCGTCCTTGCTGTTTTCACGCACCAGCCTGTGCAGCTCCACCGTAGGGGCAAACAGTTCGAGGTCCGATTTCGCCCAATGCACGGCATCCGTCAGTTCCTTTGCCGGGTTCAGTATGCACTTCAATCCGCCGAAACCGCAATACTTCCGAAGTATGGCTTGTTCCTCGGCGGTTGCCGTCCTCCGTTCCCTGTCAAGGATGAATGCCGTCCGTATCGCCTCGATGTTGTCCCGCAGCCGTTGTTTGCGGTTAAACGCCATACTCGTCGATATAAAGGACGGCGGCTCCCGTCAGCTCCGTGTAGAGCAGGTCGTATTCGGGCGACAGGGCGAAGTTGTCGTCCGAAAGGTCATAGGCGGAGAATACATTACCGACAGGCGGCAGCAGCTTTCGGATGAAGGCTTCGCGTTTCTTTTCCGGCACTTCGTTGGCAAACTCGTTTTCCACGACTTCGCGGAGGATGGCGTACTTGGAATAGCGAAGCCCCCGCAGGAGCGTGTCCATCGCCAACTCCTGCGCCCCTTCGGGCGGATAGCCTTCGAGCCGCACACGCTCATACGTTTCGGCGGCACGGTCGGCACGCTCCCGGATGAAGGCATCATCGGAAGCCTGTTCAAACCTGTTCGTGCGGAGGTAGTCCAGCAGGTACAGACCGTAATAGGAAAAGTCGGTCTGACCCTCGTTTTTCTTCTTGTTGTTCATTACTTTGGATTTAGCGGATTGATAATTAACGGGATAATCGGTTGGAAAAAGGAAGAAAAAGGCACTCGGTATCCCTCCGAGTGCCACCACTAAATCCAAAGTATGAGTGTAATCCGGTATCGAAGAACAATTCATTACTCTGAACCAGTGGCAAAGGTAATACTATTTCTTCCGTCCTGAAAATTTCCTGCTCGTTTTCCTTTCGGGGAACACGAAAGTCGTGTTATAGTCCCCGTCAAAGGCGACTATGGCATCAAAGCTCTTGCCCTGTTTGCTTTTGAAGCCTTTGAGCAGCTTCGTATGCCCGTCGGTGAGCAGCTCTTTGATCTCGTCGTCGGAAAGGGTGCGGTTCGCCTTCAGGCGGAACACGGGCAGCCCGCACTCCGCGTTGTCGCAGCGTACCACCTTGCCGTAGAACTGCATGCTGCCCGTCCCGCACTTGGGACACTTGCAGCCGGAATCCCTGCGGGAGAACAGTTTGTCGCACGAGAGCAGTTCGGAGGTGATTTCACGTGTGTACGCCTCTATCTCCCTGCGGAAGGTGTCAGCGGGCAGTTCCCCGCGCTCGATGCGTGCCAGATTCTTCTCCCATTCGCCCGTCATGGCTACGTCGGCGATGCGCATCGTCTTCACGACCGAGTAGAGGGCAAGCCCTTTTTCTGTCGGCACAAGCGATTTCTTGCAGCGTTCCATGTAGCCGCGTTTGAAGAGCGTTTCGATAATCGCCGCACGGGTGGCGGGCGTGCCGATGCCGCAGTCCTTCAACGCCTGACGCAATGCGTCGTCCTCTATGTCCTTGCCCGCCGTTTCCATTGCCGACAACAGTGTCGCTTCGGTATGCAGCGGTTTGGGTTTGGTCTTGCCCTCCGTGATGGAGCAGCCTTTCAGCGTCAGCGTGTCGCCTTCCCGCCAATCGGGGATGGCGGTTTCTTCCTTGTCCTCCCCGCCATAGACGGCACGCCATCCGGCTTGCCTGATGATGCTGCCTTTCACCGTGAACTCCACTCCGGCACATTCCGCCGTGACGGTGGCGGTGTCCTTGACGCATTTCTCGGAGAAAGCCTCAATCATGCGCCCGGCAACCATCTGATAAATGGTGCTGTCCTCTTTGGAGAGGAACAGCGGCTTCTCGCCAGTGACGAGCAGGGCGTGGTGGTCCGTCACCTTGCCGCCGTCCACACTGCGGCGTGTCGGCTGCGCTTTCGGCTGCACCTTGCCTTTCCATTCGGGCAAAGCCCCGATGAAGGCGAGCAGCTTGGGGATTTCAGCGAACATGTCTTCGGGTATGTAGCGGCTTCCGGTTCGCGGATAGGTGATGAGCTTCTTCTCATAGAGCTTCTGCGCGATTTCAAGCGTCTGTTCCGCCGTGAAGCCGTGCTTGGCGTTGGCTTCCTTCTGGAGCGTCGTCAGGTCGTACAGGAGCGGTGTTTCCTCCGTCTTCTCCTTGCGTTCGGCTTTCGTGACGGTGGCTGTGCCTGCCGACTTCACCTTATCATACAGTTCCGTCGCAGGCTCTTTCTCTTTCCACTTTTCGGAAGAGGAAAACTTCACTGTTCCTTCGTCGCAGCCGTCCGTTGCGATATGGAGCTGCCAAAAGGCTTCGGGTGTGAAGCGGCGGTTCTCCCAATAGCGTGCGCACACCATTGCCAATGTAGGTGTCTGCACCCGTCCGATGGAATATGTGCCGTGTCCGGCGGCGATGGAGAGTGCCTGCGTGCCGTTGATGCCCACGAGCCAGTCTGATTCGCTCCGCGCTTTGGCGGCAAGATAGAGATTGTCGTATTTGCCGCCCGCTTCGAGGTTGCGCAGCCCCTCGCGGATAGCCTTGTCGGTAAGCGAGCTTATCCAAAGGCGCACAAACGGGGTGGTGCATCCGATATAATGGTAGAGGTATCGGAAGATAAGCTCACCCTCACGCCCTGCATCGGTCGCCACGATGATTTGTTCGCTCCTGTTGAACAGGGTGGCGATAACCTTTATCTGCGCCGCCACACCGCTGTCAGGCTTGTAACCCTTCTCCGTCTTGGTCTGGCGGGGGACGAGCGTGAAGGTGTCGGGGATGACGGGCAGGTTGTCACGGACGAAGCCGCGTATGCCGTAGCCGTCGGGCATGGCAAGCTGCACGAGGTGTCCGAACGCCCATGTCACGGCGTAGCCGCCTCCCTCGAAATATCCTTCCTCTCTCTTTGTCGCGCCCACGATACGGGCGATCTCACGTGCCACAGACGGCTTTTCTGCAATGATTGTCTTCATATTCTTCTGTCGTTTTGAATTTTACAAATGGTACTTCGGATTTAGTGGCGGACACCGGATTACATCTTCATGCCCTTATTGTTTCTTTTCTGCGGCTTCTCCTGCTGCTGTTGCTGTGCGGTGTCCTTCGGGGCGGTCTGTCCCTTCCGCAACGGTTCTTTCAGGTTCTTGGTAGCCTCGTTGGTCTTGCCCTCGCTGTTCACCGCCACCTGCGTGCGGCTCTCGTTGGACGGGGCGACCTTCTGAGCGTTGTCGGGGTTGGTGTCGTAGCGGTACGGGCGTCCCTTCTCCGGATTGAACTTGATGTACATCGTGGCGTGGAAGCCTTGCTTGTCGGTCACGTTCTCTAATTTCACGGCTTTGCCAGCCACGTAGTCGGCTTTCTGCTGCTCGGTGAAGTCCACGCCGCTCCATTTGCTGATGGGTCGGATGCTGCCGTCGGCGTTAGTCCACGTGTTGCGGCGTTGCTCCTTCTGCGTGTTGGCGGCATTCTCCGTACCCTGCGCCTGTCCCTGTGCGGGGTTGTTCTTCGTTTCCTGCGTCTGGACGGCACGGGGCGACCTGCCGGTTCCCGGCACGAACTCCACGCCGCGCTGCTCCACGTTCACTTGCAGGGTGGTGACGAACTTCCTGCCGTCCTTGCGCTCGATGAGCTTGTCACGCACGGGCAGCCCGGCACGCAGCATGTCCTGCTCCTGCTTGGTGATTTCCGTCTTGCCGATGCGCTCCGGTATGCGCACCTTGTTTGCCGGGACATCCGTGATTTCGTTCGTCTTGCGGTCGATGCTGACGAACGAGGGGATGATCTCGCCCGTTCCCCTGTCCACGAGGTCCACGACCCTGCCGAGGTTGCCCGTTTCGCGCAGGTTCTTCCGGTCATCGTCGGAGAACTTGTGTTCCTTATACTCGTCGAGCTTCTGCTCCTTGCGGATGAAGTGCGGCACAAGGCTGACATTGCCCTCGCCGTCCTTCTTGAAGGAGAGGCGGGCGTCCAGTTCGAAAGCCTCTCCGCCGAAATTGGGCGACACCCTCACCAAGTCGGACTTGCCGTAGTTGAGCATCCTGTTAAGATCGCCCGACTTTTCAAGGTCGTCGCGCTTCACGCCCCATTTCTCCTCCAACTCCTGCCAGTTGATCTTGCTCTCGTCGATGGGCTGGTAGCCCCGGTTGCCCTGCGTCTGTTGCGGGCTTTCCTGATTCTGTTCGTTTTTCTGTTCCATTTCTTCCTGTTTTTTAGGTTCGTCATCTTGTTTCTGTTCCGGTTGTTCCTGCTTTTCGGCGGACTGCTCCTCCTGTACTTTCTTTTCGTAGCCGGAGGTGTCCACCTTGTGGGGCGCAAGCATCTCCTTGTTGCCGTCGGGGTCTTTCAGCAAGTCCTTGATAACCTCCAGCAGTTTGTCGGCTTGGTCCGCCGCGACACGGTAGAAACCGAAGCGGCTGGGTTCCTTGCACTGCCGGAAGAAGTTTTTAAAGAAGTTGTCCAGCACGTCTCCGTGCCTGTCGAATTGCAGGAAACTCTGCGCGTTCTCCGCCTTTGCGGGGGTACGCTTGGGTGAGCCGTCGGCGTTAAGCCCGGCTACCACGCTAATCTCGCCCGTCTTCTCGTCGCGGACTATCAGCACGTCTTTTTCTGTTGTTTTCTTTGCCATTTGAAAAATGTTTTAATGGGTTATTTATTAAAGAAATTATGGATACGCGCCTTGTAGAAGGCTATATCTTCCTTGCGGAAATCCTTTACGTGTTCGGAGAGGAATGTCAGTACGTCCTCCTCGCTGTAATAGGTCTTTTTGCCGAGCGTCTTGTACGGCAATGCACCGATGCTGCGGTAGCGCTGCAGGGTACGCTTGCTTATCTGGAGCAGCATGCAGAGGTCTTGGTTGTCGAACATCCTGATACTTTCCATCGGGTTTGGGGCTTTGCCGGACGGTCGCAGGGAGAGCAGCAGCTCGTCCTGACGGTCGAGCCGTTCCATCAGCTTCTGCATCCAGTCCTCAAAATTGTTTCGTGTAAGCAGTTCCATATCTTATGTCCTCCTTCCTTTGGGTTTGCCGCCGCCCGTGCGCAGCGTGTGGTTGCGTTTCAGTTCCGTCAGTGTCGCTGCATCTTCTGCCACGGTGCAGTCTGCGAGCAGGCGGTCTATTTCCGACCGGCGGTAGCGGCATTTGCCGCGCAGCACGATATAGCCGATGCGCTGTTCGCTGCGCATACGTTGGAGGGTACGGGTACTCACGTTCAGCAGGTGCGCCGCCTCGCGGGTGGTGAGCAGCATGTCGGAAGACTCTCCCTTCCTCTCACCGGAAACGGCACGCACATAGACCGCTATCTCGGCTATCTGTTCCGTCAGGGCGGTGAAGGCGGAACTTTCAATCGTTATCACTTTCATATTTTGTCCTTTCTTTTGTTTCTCTGCGGCAAAATTCGGCAATAAACAAAAGGGGCTTTAACAACTCATTACGTGACTCACGTAAGATTTTCTTTGAAAGTGACTCCGTAACCCGGACAACCGGCGCAACAAGCTGCCGTATAGCGGAAAACGGCACGCATTCAAGGCGGCTGCGTTACCTTTGCGGTAAATCATTAAATGTTTTGGTATATGGAAATCGTATCTATCGAGAAAAAGACCTTCGAGATGATGCTGGCGTCATTCAACGCCCTCTCGGAGAAAGTCGCCGCCCTCAGGCGCAAAAGCGACGGCGGGCGGCTGGAAAGGTGGCTCACGGGCGAGGAGGTCTGCGGGCAGTTGAGAATCAGCCCGCGCACGTTGCAGTCATTGCGTGACAGGCGGCTTATCGGCTACTCGCAGATGAACCGCAGGTTCTATTACAGGCCGGAGGAGGTCAGGCGGCTTATTCCGCTTATCGGCACGATCTATCCCGATGGAAAATGACTCTGTTTTTATTAACCACTTAATCCGATGTTATGATGAACGAGAACAACGAGGTTTTCTCAATGGAGGACGAGCCGGTTGCCACCGCGATACAGAATATGCTCAAAGGCTCCAAATGGCTCTCCGCATTTTTGGAAAGTTACCGTCCGCCACTGGACGGGGAACATTACCTGACGGACAGGGAGGTGGCGGAAATGCTCCGGGTAAGCCGCCGCACCTTGCAGGAGTATCGCAACAACAGGATGCTGCCCTTTATCCTTCTGGCAGGTAAGGTGCTTTATCCCGAATCTGGACTGCGTGAACTGTTGGAGGCGAATTACCTCAAGCCGCTGGAATAAGGCGGTTGCATGAAAAAAAAGGAAACGGACAGCACCCGATGGTGTTGTCCGTTTCCTTTTTCGTTGTCTGTATGCGTGTTCAGCAATATCCGGTTTTCCCGTTCTGTATGAACATCACGTATGCCTGCCTCTTTTCCTTTGAGAGTGCCTTCTCCACCAGCCACATGCGGAACACGTGTGTATAGTAGGTGTTCAGCCGGAAGGCTACTGGAATGATGATTTCAAGCGAGTAAACATCCGCGTACAGGCCGTTTTCAAGCTGTATGTAGCGGCATACCTCGTAGTCGTTCAGCACGTCCGACTTGCGGACGGCTTTGATGGCGGCGTTCACTGCCGGGACGGTGGCATGGAACTCTTCGGCGATTTCCCCGGCGGTCATCCATACCTCGTTACCGGTTACGCTGACCGTCTTGTCCTCTATAATGATTATGTCACGTTTCATGGCGTCTCTGTTTTAGATGGTACATCCTGCAAATTCCTCGATTTGGTTCAATCTTGCGGCAAGGTTCTCCATGTCTTGGTTGAGCTTCTCTTTGGTTATCTTCGCGTATATCTGCGTTGTCTTTATACTCTTGTGTCCCAGCATGGAACTGACTGTTTCGATGGGTACACCGTTGGAGAGGAACACCGTCGTGGCTGCCGTATGGCGGCTCTGATGCCACGTGATATGCTTGGTGATGCCGCAACGCTTGGCGACGGCACGGATCCCGGCGAGGCACGTGTTGTAGTGGGGAACAGGGAAAATCCTGCCGTTTTCGCACAGCCCGCGGTATTTGTCGATGATTTGTTTCGCAATGTCAAGCAGGCGGATGTTAGACACCACGCCCGTCTTCTGGCGGTTGATGTTTATCCACTCGTGTTCATCGAAGTAGGTGCGGATGTTCTCTTCCGTCAAATTGCGCATATCGGCGAATGACAAGCCCGTGAAGGCGCAGAACAGGTAGAGGTCGCGGTATAGTTCCTGTTTGGCGTTCTTCAGTTTACCTTCCATCAGCAGGCGGATTTCGTCTTTGGTCAGGAAACTGCGTGTCGTTTCCTCCTTCTTGATTTCATACTCCCTGAACGGGTCGCGTGTGAGCCATTCGTTGTTGATGGCGATGAACACCATCGTCCGAAGTGGGCATACATACAGCCACACGGTATTGGTGCAGCAGTGTTTGTCCGTGCGCAGAAACATCTCGAAGTCGGAAATGAAAGCGGGGGTAAGCTCTTTCAACGCGATGTCCTTCACGTGGTAACGGATGTTGAGAAACTCTTGCAGGTGCTTGTAAACGGTCTTGTACTTCAAGAGTGTGCCTTTGGCTTTCATGCCTGCTTCCACCTGCTTGGCATAGTCCTCGTTGTGTTGCTGGAACACCTGCATCAGCGTGTGATAGCGGTGTTCCAGTCCGAGAAAGGCGTTCTTCACCTTCTCTGCCGTGACGAAGTTGTCACGCTCCATGATTTCCTGATAGTGCTTGTTGATGCGCACCCGCATCTTGTCAAGCATGCGGTTCGTTTCGAGTGCCGCCGTGCTTCTGCCCGTGACACGTCCCCCTTTGGTGTCCCACAACTTGGGATCGATGGTCAGTTTGCAACTGAATTGCGTCTGGCTGCCGTCCACCGTGATGCGTCCCATGACGGGAACCGTCCCGTCTTTTTTCACTACCTGACGTTTGAGGTAGTAAATAACTGAAAATGTACTCTTCATCGTCCTTAATTTTTTTTGTTCAAAATTAGTTGGTGAAGAGCCCTCCTCTGATACGCAAATCGCGGAAGAACGGCGCAATCTTTTTTTGTTACCGGATTTTTTGCGTGAGTTGTCAGTAACTCACTAATCCTTAAGGCCTTGTTTCGTTATTCGTGTCCATTTCGTCACCTATTGGGCGTGGTTACGAACAAGTAACGTAGCTCCGTCTTGATTTGGCTTCGGCGTGGATTGTAATGGCTCTCAGAATAATTGGCAGCGTTAATGAAACCCCTGTAAATCAAATCCATTACCATATTCTTCCGCATTTCACTTTTTTGTAGTAACTTTGCACCACTAATATAAAACACTCAAAATGATGAAGAAAATACTGTTACTCGGTTCTGGCGAACTAGGAAAAGAATTTGTAATTTCAGCTCAACGTAAAGGCCAGCACATCATTGCTTGCGACTCCTATGCAGGAGCACCGGCTATGCAAGTGGCCGATGAATTTGAAGTATTCGACATGCTGAACGGTGAAGAGCTGGAACGCGTGGTGAAGAAACACCACCCGGACATTATCGTTCCGGAGATTGAAGCAATCCGTACAGAACGTTTATACGACTTCGAAAAAGAAGGCATTCAGGTAGTTCCCAGCGCTCGTGCTGTGAACTTCACCATGAACCGTAAAGCCATTCGCGACCTTGCCGCCCAAGAACTCGGACTGAAAACAGCCAAATACTTCTATGCCAAAACCCTGGAAGAACTGAAAGAAGCTGCCGACAAAATAGGTTTCCCTTGTGTCGTTAAACCGTTGATGTCTTCTTCCGGCAAAGGACAATCGCTCGTGAAGAGTGCCGACGAACTCGAACACGCCTGGGAATACGGATGCAGTGGCAGCCGTGGCGATATTCGCGAACTTATCATTGAAGAATTCATCAAGTTCGACAGCGAAATCACCCTGCTCACCGTTACCCAAAAAAACGGCCCTACCCTCTTCTGCCCTCCCATCGGACACGTGCAGAAAGGTGGCGACTACCGCGAAAGTTTCCAGCCTGCACACATTGATCCCGCCCATTTGAAAGAAGCGGAAGAGATGGCGGAGAAAGTAACCCGTGCCCTCACAGGTGCAGGACTTTGGGGAGTTGAGTTCTTCCTAAGCCATGATAATGGAGTCTATTTCTCCGAACTCTCTCCTCGTCCGCATGACACAGGTATGGTGACACTGGCGGGCACACAAAACCTGAATGAATTTGAATTGCATCTGCGTGCCGTACTCGGTCTGCCCATTCCCGGCATCAAACAAGAACGGATAGGCGCAAGCGCTGTGATCCTTTCCCCGATTGCCAGCCAGGAACGTCCTCAATATCGCGGACTAGAAGAAGTGACCAAAGAAGAAGATACTTATCTCCGCATTTTCGGCAAACCGTTTACACGTGTCAACCGCCGTATGGGTGTGGTACTTTGTTATGCTCCGCTTGATTCTGATTTGGATGCGTTGCGCGACAAGGCTAAGAGAATTGCAGAGAAAGTAGAAGTTCATTAATACAAGAAATTCAGAGATAAGATGAATAAAATCCGCCAAGTAAACCTGTCTGATATTCCAGCACTGCAAGAGCTATATCAGCATACAGTTCTGACTGTGAACCGAAAAGATTATACAGCCGAAGAAGTAGCAGATTGGGCTTCGTGCGGAGACGATACGTCACACTGGAATGAGCTTTTCGAAGAACAACATTATGTGGTTGCAGAAAATGAAGAAGGCGTGATTGTAGGCTTTGGCTCTGTAAACGATGACGGATATATGCACACGCTGTTCGTTCACAAGGACTTTCAGCATCAAGGTGTCGCAACATCTTTGTATAAGCATCTCGAAGCATATGCACGAGAAAGAGGTGCGAAAAGATTAACATCGGAAGTTAGCATCACGGCAAAACCATTTTTTGAAAAACAAGGTTTTCAGGTCGATGAAGAGCAAAAGCGGAAAGCTAATCAAATGTGTCTCACCAATTATAAGATGAGCAAGCAGCTCTGTTAATCACATCTAATCATTTCTAAGATGAAAACATAGAAGAAAGCTCATTTGCAGATAAAGAAAGTCTTATTTTATATAAGAAGAACTCCAGCTATGGTGACGGATAAAGTTACATTAGCTGGAGTTTTTCTTTTTAACTTCATGAAATGAAAACGTCATTTCTTACTCAAGAAACGTTTAGCCAAATATTTACGTATTGGTTCATCATACAGCTTCAAACACAGATAAGCAAGAATAATACTCAAAATAAAGACACACAAAGCTACGTGCCAGGTTTCACCTAACGTGTAGAGTTGATTCTCAATCAGCCATGCATAGAACAGATACATCAACGGATAATGTATCACATAAACCGGATAAGATATATCTCCCAAAAACTTACATATCTTTGTCGATTGCTTGTCCGTGGTGGTGCCCGACGCTCCTATCCACAGAATGATAGGGAAAGCCACAATCACGCAAAACGCTTCATAAACACCATTCATGCAAAGCGGCTCCAACCCTTCCAGATAAGGAACAGAGAACAGGGCAATCAGCGCAATAGTACATATCCAAAATGCACCTTTCACCTTCATAGGCTTGAAATTGCGCGACATAAGCATACCCAACGAAAAAGGGAAAAGCATACGCAAGGAACCGCCCAAAAAGTTAACCCCATCCAGCGTCCAGCCCACTCCTATGTTTCCATAAGTGGAGACATTAAAAACAGCAAACGCCGCCAACGCTACGCCCAGCAACACCACAAACACCGTCAGTGCCTTGTTGGACAAGCGGCGAATGAACAACGCATACAGGATATTGCCGATATACTCAAAAAACAATGACCAGCAAGGACCATTCAACGGAAACATCTCACCGTTGCCACGAACTTCGTACCCAACACCCGGCATGGCAGGAATGAAGAAGATCGTACAAAGCAGAGACAACATTATCATGGAGATAGCTATGTGCGTCCCGTCCCATTGCACACTCCCCTGAATACAGAACGTGATAGCACCGAGAACGGCACCCATAATGACCATCGGATGAAGACGTATCAATCGGCGTTTAAAGAAATCTTTCATGGTGAGACTTTTACCCCAACGGTCGTCGTAAGCATAACCGATCACAAAACCCGAAAGGATAAAAAAGAAATCCACGGCTAAATATCCGTGATTCAGAGTTTCAATAGCGCTATTACTGGCAAAAGCGAAGCCCTCGAATACGTGATACCATATCACCATAAGAGCCGCCACACCGCGAAGTCCGTCAAGAAGATCATAATGCGCCTTGGTGTCTGAAAAAGCTGAAGCAGAAATGTTCGACATTTGTTTTTCTATTAGTAAGTTAGTATTTTCAGAAGGCAAAGATACGGTTTGCGCTACGAAGTTTCTTTGCTCTAAAGCAAAAAAGCCCTGCTAATCGCTATTTTTTAGCACGTACCCGACTAAGGGTATAGATGGAAATGCCCAGAAAAGCAGCCACATATTTCAGCTTCACTCGGTTTATTAATCCGGGATAGCGACGGTTGAACTGTTCGTAGCGTTCTTTGGGCGAAAGTTGGAGGCGCTCCACAAACATGTGGCTAAGCTCCTTATTCACATTCTGATGCAGGATTCTTCCCCAGTTGGCTATGTCGATATATGTTTCGTAGAGGGCATTCAGCTTGTCGATGTGGATGACGTAGATTTTGCAATCGGAAAGCGTTTCAACGCTTTCTACCGATGGTTGCTGATAGTAGAGCGAATCCATGCCGAACGTGACGTCGCCCTCCTGACTGAACCACGTAGTGGTGTCCTCTCCGTTGTGGTGGAATACGGAACGGGCGATGCCCTCTTCAATGAAATATACCAGGCGGTCTGTGACGCCTGCCTGAACGATACGGGTATCTTTGGGATAATACCTTAATTCCATATTCGCCTGAAGCGCTTGAAGTGCTTCGTCGGAAACCGGATAGATTTGCCTGATTTTACGAATGATATTTTCCATTTGGGGGTAATGGCGTATTGGGGGTTAATGACGTACTTTAGGATATTTATTATTAAAACGGAAACCAAGACCGAGCATCAGATAATTAGGGGTCTGGAAATCCTGAAGATTGTAGCCGATGTGAAGGAATGAACTCCGGGTGACGTTGATCTTCAACGCAAAGACCTGATACAGTCCGCGCAAATCGCCACGCCCCAGTACATTCGTTCCCAAGCCGACACCGATGGTAAAAAACGGCATCACGTATTCTGCCCGTCCGGAAAGTCCGAGCGCAAGCTGATTCTGAATGCCCGGCACGAGAAATTTACGACGAGAGGAACCACTGCCTGCATCGTACTCCACCAGCGCATCTTCGGTGTACACATTGGCACTACCGTCATAGACACCATCCAGCGAAACTCCAAAGCGCAGCTTATAGTTGAGATTGTACATCGGAGCAAAGTTGAACCCCGCTACGGGATAGCTGCCCGGTGATGCAATCTGTTTCTCGCCCACATAGACGCCTTTGCGACGCCACGAGCCGAACAACACAAGGTCATAACTGACGTGTCGCGGAAAACGGGGAACGTAGGGATGAACCAATGATTTAGTGAGGTCGGCTTCTTCCCGGTTGAAGTTGTACACCAGTCCGATTTTCGCTCCGGTGGTGTTGACACCTGCATTGGGAAACTTGGTGTTGCCGTTGGAGAAATGCGTGAAGTCTCCGCCGATGATAAAGTCGAAATAACGGGAAAGCGACCAGTTAAGGTAGATACCCGCATTGAGGTAGGCATTCACCCGTGAGCCTACGGCTCCGTTGTAGGAGTTGTAATCGTTGTCATAAGGTTTCCATCCGGCAGAAATACCGAAATTCCACTCGTAATTGAGCGAAAGGCGGGGATTGAAACGGGCAATGCGTGCACCTTGAAAGACATAGAACGTCATCGGATCACCCAGTTGCTTTTTGTCGCCAAAGGTGGTGAAAGCCAAGCCGAAACCTTGATAAGCTCCGCCATAGATGCGGTCGGCACAGGTGTTGGGACGAAACTTGAAAGAGTATTTCAGATGAGCGGCAAATGAACTCTGGATGGGTTTCCACCGTTCGTTCTCGCCTTGCAGGAAAGGATTGGTGGGGAACACGTATTGCGGCCGCGCCTCTATCCCCAACCGGTGAATGAAATGGTGGGGAACGTAGGGAGCTACAGTGTCGGCTCCGCATTGCGGGAAGCTGTTGTGCCGGAAGCCATGAATTTCTTCCTGCAATCTCCGCACTTCTTCACGAAGTTGGCGGACGTCCTGCTGGAGCTGTTCTACGTCTTGCCGCATTTCCTTCACCTCTTTCTCTTCCTGCCCTACCTCCTGCGCACTAAGCGAAGTGCCGGGGAAAAGCAAAGCGGAACAGATTACGGCGATTTCCCATCTGGGTATCTTTACTCTCATATAATAGTCTGGTTTGTCTTTTCAGAACGGAAGTTACAAATGGAGCTTCTCAATAAACTGTGCCACATGATAGCCGTCCATCAACCCATGATGGCAGGTTACGGAAACGGGCATCATCAGTCTTTCTCCATCACGGAAGTACTTTCCGGTGGAGATTTTGGGAACACTGTCGCCCGAACGCATATTGGTGGGGTGCTTCATGTCGGTGAATGAGAGCCACGGCACTGCCGAATAATGAATGGCATTGGGATGGAAAGTGCCTCCTTTGTTGAGTCCCGTAGTGACTTGCAAACGTTCCATTTCTGCCTTTGCCCGACGGATAAAAACGAGTTCGTCCGGATCGTATTCAAAGGCGGCAAAAGAAAAGGTATGGTCGTCACGGCCTACGGTGGCTTCGGGCAGAAGGCTGTCATAGCACACCACCTTATCGCCTTCGATGCGATAACGGAATTCTTCTACCGCAGCAGCGGCAGTCGTTATCCGGTGGAGGACTAACAGGGAAAAGGATATGCCTTTGGTTTTGGCTTCCTGATATGCGCGCGTACAGTCTACCTGAACGGTCACTCCGAAAAACGGATCGTCAAAAGCACTGAAATGTTCGTAATGTTCTCTTCTGTTCCAAGTAGCAATATCGATGATCTTCTCTATCTGATTCATTCTAAACACTCTTTTTTATTTGAGAAACGCAGATTAACGCAAATTATCGCAGATTTAGCCTATTTCCTTTGCGGTAATCTGCGTTTCTAAATTCAGACTCTTTACTGATGTTGCTCACGCAACAAGTCGTTCACTGTTTTTACCGGGTTGAAAGTGGAAAGTGGCACTTCTACAAAGACGGTATTCCAGTCGCTCATCGCTCCGTTCCACAAGCCGGGAAGTTCGAGAGCTTTCAGGTCTTTGCCGTTCTTCGATTTGTAGGAGATGAAGCCTGTTGCTTTATCTACATACTTCACCAGGTCGAACTTATGTCCTTTATAATCGCGCACGGCGCATACGAGGTCTACCGGATTGAAGTGTGTGCCTTTCTCGAACATTTCTTTCTTTTCCGGATCGTCCATGTCGATCTGTGAGCTTTCGAGGATTTGCAGGGAGATGGTTCCGTCGCTGTTGTAAGCAAGGAACGGGCCGCCACCGGGTTCGCCTACGTTCTTCACCATTCCGCAGACGCGCATCGGGCGGTTGAACTTGTTTTTCAGGTAGATGGCGAGTACGGAATCTTCGAGGTCTTTCGTCTCCGGATTCTTGCAGAAGAGTTTCTTTTGCAGGAATTGAAGCATTTCCATCATCTGGTCGTGGGTGTATTTACCGCTGTCGAGCAGGGTAAGGTATTCGAATACTTGTTCTTGCAAAGTCACGAGCACTCCGGCAATCAGTTTCTTATAAGTAACGGTGTCGGCTTTCAGTCTGTCGGGCACTACGTTGTCGATGTTCTTGATGAAGATAATGTCTGCATCGAGGTCGTTCAGGTTCTCGATCAGTGCGCCGTGGCCACCGGGACGGAACAGCAGTTTGCCGTTGTCACGGAAAGGTTGGTTGTCCATGTCGGCGGCAATCGTGTCGGTACTCGGCTTTTGTTCGGAGAAGGTGATGTAATAGTCTACTCCATAGCGTTTGGAAAATTCGTCTACCTTTTCGGCTACCAGCTTCTTGAAGAGTTCACGGTGTTCGGTAGATACCGTGAAGTGCACGTTTACTTTACCGCTCTTTCCGGCAGCATACAAGGCTCCTTCGGCGAGATGTTCTTCCATCGGCGTGCGTGAACCTTCGGGATACTTATGGAATTTGAGCAGACCTTTCGGTAGTGCGCCGTAATTCAGTCCGGCTGTTTCGAGCAGGGCGGATACCACTGCTTTATAGTTGCCGTCTTCGATCAGTCCGGGAATATCTTTTCCGTCGATACGCTGGCAGGCTACATTCAGGTCATCATAGAAAGCAAAATTCTTGATTCCGTCGAAGAATGTCTGTTCGAACTTGGTAGTCGGTCGGTCATAGTCGGCAGACAGGAACTCGAACAGGTTCTTGAACATACGACTCGCTGCACCGGAGGCGGGCACGAACTTCACAACAGTCTTATCTGTGTTGGTATATGCATCCCAGGCGGCCAAATAAGCCTTCTGTTCTTCTGCATCGGGAGCTAATATTCCCTTTTCGATGGAGGCTGCCGCATCCAGCTTCAAAAAGGGGAAACCCGTCTGGAAGCATGCTAATTGTTCTACAATTTGCTCTTCCGTGATGCCTTTCTTGGCAAGCAACTCTTTGTCCTGTGTCGTTATCATAATATCTAATTTTATTAATTGATGCCCAAAAATACAAAATGTTATTTACTTCTTGCCGAATAACCGGGAAAAAAACTAATTTTACATCGAATTAACAAGATTGAATATGGACGACTTTTTTACATCAGAGGAAAAAAAGGAGCTTTTTTCACTCTACCGGCATTTGTTGCAATCTGCAGGAGATAGCATTTCCTGGAAGGATTGCCTAAAGTTAAAGAGACATCTTATCAAAGCGGCCCAGTGTAACGGTCTGCAACGCAATAACTTCGGGATGAATCCCGTCATCAGAGATTTACAAACGGCAGTGATCGTTGCCGAGGAAATCGGTATGAAAGGTTCGTGCCTGATCGGTATCATGTTGCACGAAATCGTGAAGGGGCATGTATTGTCTATCGACGAGGTGAACGCCGAATATGGGGATGACGTAGCAAGTATCATCAAGGGATTGGTGAAAACGAACGAGCTGTATGCGAAGAGTCCGGCTATCGAGTCGGAAAACTTCCGTAATCTGCTGCTTTCTTTTGCGGAGGATATGCGTGTAATCCTGATTATGATTGCGGATCGTGTGAATGTGATGCGCCAAATCAAGGACACGGGCAACGAGGAGGACCGGCTCAAAGTGGCGAACGAGGCTGCTTACCTGTATGCTCCGCTGGCACATAAGCTGGGATTGTACAAGCTGAAATCGGAACTGGAAGATTTGTCTCTCAAATATACGCAGAAGGAAACGTATTATTTTATCAAGGATAAGCTGAACGAGACGAAGGCGTCCCGCGACAAGTATATCGCTGCTTTTATCGAACCGATCCAGAGGAAGGTGTCGGAAGCGGGATTGAAGTTCGACATCAAGGGACGCACGAAGTCGATTCATTCGATATGGAACAAGATTCAGAAGCAAAAGACTCCTTTTGAGGGGATTTATGACTTGTTCGCCATCCGTATCATCCTCGATTCGGAACCGGACCCGGCTAAGGAGAAGCAGGAATGTTGGCAGGTTTATTCGATTGTTACGGATATGTACCAGCCGAACCCGAAACGTCTGCGCGACTGGCTCTCTATCCCTAAAAGTAATGGTTACGAGTCGTTGCACATCACTGTGATGGGCCCGGAAGGGAAATGGGTGGAAGTGCAGATACGTACCCGCCGCATGGACGAGATCGCGGAACGCGGATTGGCCGCTCATTGGAGATATAAAGGTATCAAGGGTGAAACGGGTCTGGACGAGTGGTTGACTTCTGTGCGGGAGGCGTTGGAGAATGCAGACAACGATTCACTGAAAGTGATGGATCAGTTTAAGATGGATCTCTACGAGGATGAAGTGTTTGTCTTCACGCCCAAGGGGGATTTGTTCAAGCTCGCCAAAGGGGCTACGGTATTGGATTTTGCTTTCCATATCCATAGTAAGTTGGGATGCAAGTGTATCGGCGCGAAAGTGAACGGCAAGAATGTGCAGCTCAAACAGAAACTGAACAGCGGCGACCAAGTGGAGATCATGACTTCAAACACCCAGACGCCGAAGCAGGACTGGCTGAACATCGTGACGACTTCCAAAGCGCGCACCAAGATAAGGCAGGCTCTCAAAGAGATGGTGGCACGCCAGCACGCTTTTGCCAAGGAGACGCTGGAACGGAAATTCAAGAATCGTAAGTTGGAATATGATGAAGCGACCATGATGCGCCTCATCAAGCGTTTGGGCTTCAAGAATGTGACGGAGTTTTATCAGCAGATTGCCGACGGTGGACTGGACGTTAACGAGATTCTGGATAAGTATGTGGAGCAACAGAAGCGGGACAGTGATACGCACGATGAAATTGTGTATCGCAGTGCCGAAGGGTATAACTTGCAGGCTGCGCAACAAGAGGAAACGACGTCTAAGGAAGATGTTCTGGTAATCGATCAGAATCTGAAAGGGTTGGAATTCAAGTTGGCTAAATGTTGTAATCCGATTTACGGGGATGATGTGTTTGGTTTCGTTACGGTAAGCGGTGGTATCAAGATACACCGGGCGGACTGTCCGAATGCCAATCAGATGCGCGAACGTTTCGGTTATCGTATTGTGAAGGCTCGTTGGGCGGGGAAATCGGTAGGTACACAATATCCTATCACGCTGCGGGTTGTAGGGCATGATGATATTGGTATCGTGACTAACATCACTTCTATTATATCCAAAGAGAATGGTATCACGCTGCGCTCAATCGGTATTGACTCGAACGACGGTTTGTTCTCCGGAACACTGACGGTCATGGTGGGTGATACGGGACGTTTGGAGGCTCTTATCAAGAAATTACGTACTATAAAGGGAGTAAAACAAGTTAGCCGGAATTAATTCCGGCTACTCTCCTATCTTACTTTCTTCTTTATATAATAAGGATAGGTAATCAATGCAAAGAAGAGTAAAGCAATGGATGCTACTATCTGTCCGGTATGTAGCATCTTATCTGTATCCAATTCCATGTAGCAGGCGGTAGCGATTCCCAGGGAAATGCCGATTTCGGTTGCCAGCAGATGGGTGGTGTTGGCTGTTCCGCGTTGGCAATGGTGGGATAGCTTTACGAACATCACCAGAAATTCCGGCAGGATAAAGCCTAAGCCCAGTCCTAAGAGTACGGAGGAAATGCCTATGGAGATGTCTGTATTCAGTAGGGAGATGGCTACGATTTCCAATCCGAGTCCTATAATGACCAGCCGCAGTGTTTTCTCTTTCAGGAAAAACAGACGTGCAAAGAACAGAGAAACGATGTATCCGAGGGCTGTTCCTACAAAGAACGGTACGGGGATTCCTGTGTTTCCGAGTACGAAATCGTTTAGGAAAGGGTGTACCATGGGAACCAGCAGTCCCGGAATGAAGGTTATCAGGATCAGATTGATGGCAGGAACCCATCCACGAAGCAATAGGAAGCGGTCGAAGGAATAGAGTTTGGTGACAATCGGCGCACGGAAAGGTACGTAGACTCCTGATAACATGAGGATTCCGACAGCTCCGGTTATGACAGATACAGTGAGCAGGGTTTGGAAGGATTGGCTTTGATAAAGCCATACTCCGAGGATAATGCCTGCGATCATTCCCATACGTGCCATCCAGGAGAAACTGACGTTTCCCGCACTGCGCAGTGTGGAGTTGGTGATGTCGATGGCCAATGTGATGCCGGCTGTTGTGCCTATGCCAAAGGCAAGCCCTTGCACGGTGCCCAACAGAATCAGTTCTGTGAGGTTGGTGACAAAGGCGTATCCGATGGTCGCCACTACCATCAGGACAGCAGCAAACATACAGACGTACTTACGCTTGTATGCATCTACCAGATAGGCATGGAAAGGACCGATGAGGAACATCCCCAAGGTGAAAAAGAGAAAGATTACTCCTGTCTGTGCAGCCGGCACTCCGAGACGGTCGGCCATCTCTACGGAAAGCACCGGAAATAACACATACAAGGATATAAACAACAGCAAATTAGCTACACATATCCGCATAAAATGAACTGTCCACAATTTAACTGCCATATACTATATTTAATATTGTTCCTTCTCGTTGGGGAAGTAGCAATTCTTCACGTCAGAAACGTAACGGCTGATGGCATCGGTCATCACCGTGTACAAGTCAGCATAACGACGCAAGAAACGCGGACGGAATCCGTTGTTCATGCCAAGCATGTCCTGAATCACCAATACTTGACCGTCTACGTGGCCACCGGCACCGATACCGATAATAGGTATGGTCAGTTCGGATGCTACGCGTTCGGCAAGGGTTGCGGGAATCTTTTCGAGTACAATGGCAAAACAGCCTGCTTCTTCTAATAGATGGGCGTCGCGAATCAGTTTTTCGGCTTCGGCGTCGTCTTTGGCACGCACGGTATAGGTGCCGTATTTATTGATGGATTGAGGCATGAGTCCCAGATGTCCCATTACCGGAATGCCAGCACATACGATGCGTCTCACCGTGTCTATGATTTCTTCACCACCTTCGAGCTTCAAAGCGTCAGCGTGGCTTTCTTTCATGATACGGATGGCAGAAGCAAGTCCTTCCATCTCGTTGCCCTGATAGGATCCGAAAGGCATATCAACCACTACCATCGCACGTTTCACGCCGCGTACCACGGATTTGGCATGATAGATCATTTGGTCGAGTGTGATAGGAAGTGTTGTCACATTACCTGCCATTACATTGGAAGCGGAGTCGCCTACCAGGATTACGTCCATTCCCGCACCGTCTACAATCTGTG
>OWIC01000304.1_pt1 | contig 37430 bp, 32 predicted proteins | sample 1732791 | NCBI WGS metagenome assembly OWIC01 (sample SAMN05065754, study PRJEB22554) | human gut metagenome | biome: ENVO:2100002; feature: ENVO:00000062; material: ENVO:00002003 | host: Homo sapiens | place: USA
ACGAGATGAGCGCTAGTCTCGTGGGCTCGGAGATGTGTATAAGAGACAGGGTAACACCATGAGCAAAGAGTTAGACGAACTTCGGCGGGAGTACGCCGAGAACGAAGCCAAACTGCGCCAGTATCAAAACCGGGTCAAGCGGCTGGAACAGCGCAGGCAGTATTATGAAAAGGGCGAGCGGCAGAAACGCGCCCACCGGCTCATCACCAGAGGGGCCGCCGTAGAAAGCACAGCGCCGGAGGTCAGGCCCCTGTCCGAGCAGGGCTTCTATGCCCTTGCCCAGCAGATTTTCTCCATGCCGGAGGTGCGGGCCGCTGTCCGGGCCGCCGCCCAGCGGGAGGGCGAGTAAATGGCCCTGTTCCATTTGAGCGTCACGCAGGTCAAGCGGAGCGCGGGACAGTCGGCCATCGCGTCGGCAGCCTACCGCGCCGGGGAGCGGCTTTACAGTGAACGCTACGGCGAGTACAGTGACTACACCCGCAAGGGCGGCGTGATCTGTTCTGACATTCTCCTGCCCCCGCAGGCCCCGCCGGAATACCAAGACCGGCAGACTCTGTGGAACGCCGTAGAGGAAGTGGAGCGCCACAAGGACGCCCAGCTTGCGTACAGCTTTGATATTGCCTTGCAGAACGAGTTTTCTTTGGAGGAAAACATCTCCCTTGCAAGGCAGTTTTTGTTGGAGCAGTTTGTCAGCCGGGGCATGGTGGCAGACTTCGCCGTACACCAGCCGGACAAGGAGGACGGGGGCATACCCAACCCCCACTTCCATGTGCTTTGCCCCATCCGGCCCATTCTGGAAAGCGGCAGATGGGGCAGCAAACAGCGGCGCGTCTATCGGCTGGACGAGGACGGCAACCGCATACTGGACAGCAAGGGCAAGCCCCTCTTTGACGCGGTTCCCACCACCGACTGGGGCAGCCCGGAAACGCTGGAACACTGGCGGGAGGCGTGGGCCGAGATGTGCAACGCCAAGTTTGCAGAAAAGGGCTTGCCCTGCCGGATCGACCACCGCTCCTATTTAAGACAGGGCCTTGACCTGCTCCCCACCGTCCACGAAGGGCCAGCGGTGCGCCAGATGGAGGCGCGGGGGATCGCCACCGACAAGGGCAGCCTGAACCGCTGGATCAGGGCCACCAACGCCCTCTTGAAAGACTTGCGCCGGAAGGTCAAGACCCTGATGGGCTGGATCGGCGAGGTGCGGGAGGAACTGTCCAAGCCGCAGGCTCCCACCCTTGCCGACCTGCTGGGGGCCTACTACGGGGCGAGGAACGCGGGCGCGTGGAGCAATAAGGGCAAGGTGGGCAATCTCCAAAAGTTTGCCGACACTGTGAGTTATCTGACCGAGCAGAAGCTATTTACCGTAGACGATCTGGAGGCCCGCGTCACTTCCCACAATGAGCGCATGACCGCCCTGAAAGAAGATATGGACAGTAAACAGGCCCGCATGAAGGAGCTGCAAGACCTGCTGGAACAGGCGGGACGCTACCGGGAGCTGAAACCCATCCACGACCAGATGAACGCCATCCACCGGCAGGGTCAGCGGGAGAAATTCAAGGCCGCCCACGAGGGGGAGCTTCGGCAATTTTATATGGCCCGCCGCAAGCTGAAAGACCACTTCACGCCGGAGGGCAGGCTGCCCCTTACTAAGTGGAGGAAGGAGCGAGACGAGCTGCAACAGGCATACCAGCAGGACTACGCCAAGTACAAGCCCATCCGGGAGGACTTGATGAAGCTGTATCAGGTGAAATCCACTGTGGACACCGCCCGCCGCCAGCAGGAGCAGACGCAGACCAAACGCCGGGACAGGGATATGGATCGGTAAGGGACTTCCCATTTCCCGCCGCCAGTGGTAAAATGAAATCAGTCTTACGGGCCACACCCCCGCTGGGACAAAGTGTCCCAAAGCCGGGCGGGGAAAGGTAAAATGGTATGTGGAGTAAGGGGTATTTGGAGCAAGAAATATGATTATATCAAACGATAGCGAACGATACTTAAATTACTACATTGAGAGTATTCAGTTTCAGGGAAGATTGCAAATCAATGCAATAAAAGAATTAGTCAACAATAAAGGTCAAGGTGCAGAATACATTTCCAGTTCGTTTGACCCAGAAGATGAAGATTTTCGAGAAGGCTATGTAACATTATATTTTTGGAAACCTGCGGTAGAAAAAGATGTAATGGCATTTATTGACAAAAGAGAGTTTTTTAAGGCGATATCCAAAATAAGTAAAGAGTTTATTGAAAAAGAACCTCGAATAAAAGAAGAATTAGAAGGATATTTGAAACAGCTCCAAAACACCTTAAATATTTCCGATTAGTCTGATTGTTCTCAAAAAATGAATACAGAACCCACCAACCGGCGCTTGCCATTTTCCTTGTGAGAATGACAGGCTGCCCCTTATCAAGTGGCGGATAGAGTACGGCAAGCTGCAACAGGCATACCAAGAGGAATACGGCGCGTACAAGCCTATCCGGGAGGATTTGATGAAGCTGTACCAAGTGAAATCCACCGTGGACACCGTCCGCCGCCAGCAGGAGCAGATGCAGCACCGGGACAGGGATATGGAGCGGTAAACCGGAAGCTACTTCCCATTTTCCAGCAAAAATGCTAAAATAAAATTGGAAGTTTAGCGACCTGCCCCAACCTCTGGACACATTGTCCAGCCAGAGAACGGCATACAATGAAGGGAGGGAGAATCATGAAGCGACGAGACCTTTATAAACGCACCATTGGCTATGCGACAAATGGATTGGGATTCGTTTGTTTTGTTTCCTATTTTATCATCCCGTTATTGATATTGGGTGCAATACTGCGTCCAGAGAAATTTTCAAAAATTCTACTTCCCCTTTTGCTGTTCTATTTTTTTGCCTTTGGTGTTATTTTCATTGTTTATCGAAAGTATTTCCTTGATCTCCTTTTCTGCTCCACCGAAACATTTTGCGGACCAGTCTTTCTTGGAGAAGAACTCCCCTGTTCCGTGGCACAATCCGGTGATTTAGGACGGAGATGGTGGGTAATCGAACAAAAGGAAGGTGGTATACCAAGTAAATTTATTATATTCCCTCTCATACTAAAAAAATATTATCCGTTGGATTTGTCATTATTAGATGTCAAAAAAGGAATTTTTCGCATTACTTATTTAAAACGCTCGAAATGTATTGTAGAGATCGTGCGTATGACCGAGCCTGAACGAGACACCAGAAGCAAGAAAGGACAGAAGAAAGCCAGGCGAAAGGCACAACATTAATAGCCGCCCCACCTCTGGACACATTGTCCAGCCAGAATACGGAATGACAACCGAACACCACCCACCAAGGCGCGGCAGACAGGCCGCGCCTTTCCCATACCCAAAACTGAATACGGAACCCACCAACCGGCGCTTGCCTTTTCCTTGTGAGAATGGCAGGCGCTTTTCTTATTTCAGGAGGAAGCGCCTATTTGAGTATCTTTGAAGAAGTCAAGCGGTCTGTCACCACCCGGCAGGCCGCCGAGCGTTATGGTATCCGGGTGGGCCGGAACGGGATGTGCCGCTGTCCCTTCCATGACGATAAGACCCCCAGCATGAAGGTTGACCGGCGCTTTCACTGTTTCGGCTGCGGCGCGGACGGCGATGTGATCGACTTTGTTTCCCGCATGGAAAGTATCAGTCCCAAGGAGGCCGCCCTCATGCTGGCGCGGACTTTCTCCATCCCCTATGCGGACAAGGTGCCGCCCCGCCGCCGGAAGCCCCGGCAGGAAACCCCGGAACAAAGTTTTAAGCGCATGGAGCGGCATTGTTTCCGGGTGCTGTGCGACTATCGGAACCTGCTTTGCCGCTGGAAGGAGGACTGTGCCCCCAAGACCCCGGAGGACGATTGAAACCCGTTGTTTGTAGAGGCTCTGCAAAAGCAGAACTATGTGGACTATCTGCTGGACACGCTGCTGTTCTCCGACATGGAGGAACGAGCGTCCCTGATTGCCAGCCACGGAAAGGAAGTGAGAACCATTGAGCGAAGAATGGCAGACCTTGCCGCCAGAGATACGGCAGGCCGCAGAACAGACTATGCAAGAAGCAGCCCCGCCCCGGAGCGTTGAGGAAGTACGGGCCATGCTGGAAAGCACCGAGAAAGGCGGTGTGCGGAACAGTATTCAAAACTGCCTGACCGTCTTTCAGTGTGACCCTGTTTTGTCCGGGGCGCTGGCAAAGAACCTGCTGACCGAGCGCATTGACCTTCTAAAGCCCATCGGCAGAAAGCGCAGGCCCGGCAGCCGCGCCCTGACTGACACGGACATGAAGTATATCCGGCTGTATCTGGAAAAGACCTACGGCCTGACCAGCGAGAAGAAGATCGCGGACGCCGCCGACCTTGCGGCAGACGCCAACCGCTACCACCCCATCCGGGACTATCTGAATAGCCTTGTGTGGGACGGAACCGAGCGCATCCGTTCCTGCCTGCGCCACTTTTTGGGAGCTGACAGCGACCAGTACACCTATGAGGCCCTGCGCCTGTTCCTGCTGGGAGCCATCCGGCGGGCCTTTCACCCCGGCTGTAAATTTGAAATCATGCTCTGTCTGGTGGGCGGTCAGGGCGCTGGGAAGTCCACCTTCTTCCGGCTGCTGGCTGTGAAGGACGAGTGGTTTTCCGATGACCTACGGAAGCTGGACGATGAAAATGTGTACCGCAAGCTGCAAGGCCACTGGATCATTGAGATGTCCGAGATGATTGCCACCGCCAACGCCAAGAGTATTGAGGAAATCAAATCCTTTTTGAGCCGACAGAAGGAGGTCTATAAAATCCCCTATGAAACCCACCCGGAGGACAGGCCCCGCCAGTGTGTGTTCGGAGGCACTTCCAACGCCCTGGACTTCCTGCCCCTTGACCGCTCCGGCAACCGGCGCTTTCTGCCGGTCATGGTAAACCCGGAACAGGCTGAGGTGCATATTTTGGACGATGAAGCTGCTTCCAGAGCCTATCTGGAACAGGTCTGGGCCGAGGCTATGGCCATCTACCACGGCGGGGACTATAAGCTGTCATTCAGCCCCGAAATGGTGCGCTATCTCAAAGAACACCAGCGGGATTTTATGCCGGAGGACACCAAGGCCGGGATGATCCAAGCCTACCTTGACCGCTTCACAGGCAGCGCGGTCTGTTCCAAGCAGCTGTTCAAGGAGGCGCTGAACCGCCCCTTTGATGAGCCGAAGCAGTGGGAAATCCGGGAAGTCAACGACATTATGAACCACTGTATCACAGGCTGGCGCTACTTCTCCAACCCCCGGATCTTCGAGGGCTACGGCAGGCAGAAGGGCTGGGAACGCGACAACCCGGCAACGGACACCGGCAACGGAGCCGAAAAAACCCCGGACGGGTTTGTGGAGGTCACAGAGCAGATGGAGCTTCCCTTCTGAAAAATCCGGGGAAACGGCAGCCCGTTGCACCCCCGGTTGCCAGCCGGTTGCCGACCCCGTTGCCGGGGAAAAGCCTGTAACGGCGGGCTTTTCTCCCCTCTGGCAACCAAAGCAACAGAAAAATAAAAGAAAAAGTAAATAGTAACCCAACTGCCAGACAGAGATGGTTTGCAAGGTTTTTTGAAGCCCGTTGCCGGACTTCGTTGCCAGCCCTCTCCTTGTCTGGCTATTCTATTATGGAGGATAACTGCCTATGGCAAAAACCAAAACAGAAATTCATGTGACCACAGTATTTGACGGTGAACTGGACGCTGCCGATGTATTTGTGAGCCTGATTGCACAGAAATACGGGCAGGACACCGGGAAAAGAAATCTTGCGAAAAAGCAAGAAATGGAGTATAATAAAGATAAGGTTCAGAAGAACCGTGTTCCGTCTGGATTGTGCGGGTAAACGGTTATGATGAACGGATATGAATATACAGGCATGAATGCAATTCTGGCGGGCAGCTTCCGGGCGGCCATCTATTGCAGGCTTTCCAAGGACGATGATCTGGACGGGGAGAGCGCCAGCATTGCCAACCAGCGGGATATGCTGGAACACTACTGCGAAAAGCAGGGATGGGAGGTTGTGGAAGTTTATCAGGACGATGGCTACACGGGGCTGAACATGGAGCGCCCCGACCTGAAACGGATGCTCAAAGCCATCGAGCGCAGGCAGATAAACCTTGTCATAACGAAAGATTTATCGAGGTTGGGCAGAAATTATTTGCAGACCGGCACACTCATTGAGGACTTCTTTCCCCGCCACGGCGTCCGCTATATCGCCATGAATGACGGTATCGACACCATGCGGGAGAATAACGACATTGCGCCGTTCAAGAACATCCTCAACGAGATGTACAGCAAGGATATTTCCAAGAAGGTACATTCCTCTTACCTTCTGAAAGCCCAGCAAGGCCAGTTTACCGGCTGTATCGCCCCTTTCGGGTATCAGAAAGACCCGGAGGACAAAAACCATCTGCTGGTGGACGAGGAAACCGCCCCCATTGTCCGGCAAATCTTCCGCTGGGCGCTGGAAGGACACGGCCCGAACTTTATCCGGCGCAGGCTGGAAGAACAGAAGGTGCCTTGCCCTACATGGTGGAACCGGGAACGGGGCTTCCGCAATGTCCGCACTAAATGGGAAAAGAAAGACCCGGTAAACGGGCGGTATATGTGGGATTTTTCGGTAATCAAGGACATCCTGATGAATCCCGTCTATACCGGGGCTATCGCTTCCCAGAAGAAGGACTACCGCTTCAAAATCGGCACCATCGGGGAAAAAAAGCCGCAGGACTGGATTGTGGTGGAGGAACGGCATGAGCCGATTGTTGACCGCAAGAGCTTTGACATCGTGCAGGACAAGCTGAAATCCCGGCAGCGTTCCCGCCAGACCGGGGAAATCAGCCTGTTTGCGGGGCTTCTCAAATGTGGCGAGTGTGGGAAATCACTGACTATCCGCTACACCAACGACAAGCACCCGAAGCAGATTTATTCCTGTAAGACCTATAATGCCTATGGGAAACAGCACTGTACCCAGCACCGTGTGGAGTACGAAACCCTTTACCGCCTTGTGCTGAACAAAATCCGGGAATGTGCGAAGGCCGCCCTGATGGACGGGGAAGCTGTTGCCGGACGGCTTACCAACACCTGTGAAGCCGAGCAGAAAGGCCAGCGGGAAGCGTTGGAGCGTTCCCTGACGAAGCACGAGGAACGGATTGAGGTACTGGAAAAAATGGTGCTGCGGCTCTATGAGGACATGGTTGCCGGACGTATCAGCGAAGCAAACTTCAATCTCATGCTGGATAAGACGCAGAAGGAACAGGCTGAACTAAAGGAACGGGTTGAACAGGGGCGCAGGAAGCTGGCTGATGAAATCCGCCTTGCCGTGGACGCCAAGCAATGGGTGGACGCCATTCAGGAATACGCCGACATCACGGAGCTGGACGCTGCCACCCTCAACCGTCTGATTAAAGAAATCGTTGTCCATGAACACATCGACAGCGATAAGACACGACACATTTCTATTGAAATTCATTTTAATCTCAAACCCATCCCGGAGGTGGAACAGGTCACGGCCTGACCTGTTCCCGCCGGGGCGGTTCTAAAAAAATTCCATAAATTTCTTGACACGCCGCCGCCCGCCATCGAGCAGAGTTTTACACCTATTTTGGTATGAAACAGCTCATGGCCGGTGCTGGTGTAGCCGTGGTAGGCATGGTCCTTGTACCTCTGCTCTCCGGGCTTTTCTCTGTCTAAGCGTCTCCGTATGAAATCCTTGCCGCTCCCGCAGTTTTGCGGGGGCGGCGGAAAGGAGGTTGACACCGTATGGATTTCTTACTTGAAGCCCTGACAAATTGGCTGAAAGAAATGCTGGTGGGCGGCATTATGAGCAACCTTTCGGGGATGTTTGACAGTGTAAACCAGCAGGTCGCGGATATATCCGTACAGGTAGGCCAGACCCCACAGGGATGGAATGGCAGTATTTTCAGCATGATTGAGAATCTGTCCAACTCCATCATGGTGCCGATTGCAGGCGTGATCCTGGCTATCGTGATGACCGTAGACCTGATCCAGATGATCGCAGACAAGAACAACCTGCATGATGTGGACACCTGGATGATTTTCAAGTGGGTGTTCAAATCAGCCGCTGCCATCCTCATTGTCACAAATACATGGAATATCGTGATGGGCGTCTTTGATATGGCGCAGAGCGTAGTGGCGCAGGCGGCAGGGGTTATCAATTCGGATGCGTCCATTGACATTTCCTCAGTTATGACCGATCTGGAACCGAGGCTGATGGAAATGGATCTGGGACCGCTGTTCGGACTGTGGTTCCAATCCCTCTTTATTGGCATTACTATGTGGGCGTTATATATCTGTATCTTTATTGTTATTTATGGCCGTATGATCGAAATCTACCTTGTGACTTCGGTGGCTCCCGTTCCAATGGCTGCAATGATGGGTAAAGAATGGGGCGGTATGGGACAGAATTACCTCCGATCCCTGCTGGCGCTGGGCTTTCAGGCGTTTCTCATTATCGTCTGCGTGGCAATTTATGCTGTGCTGGTGCAGAACATCGCTCTGGAAGATGACATCATCATGGCAATCTGGAGCTGCGTGGGCTACACCGTACTGCTGTGCTTTACGCTGTTCAAAACCGGCAGTCTCGCAAAATCAGTCTTTCAGGCGCACTAAAGGAGGGTTCTGTATGAAAAAATATCAAATCATTTACGCAGACCCGCCATGGAACTACAAAGTATATTCCAAGAAAGGATTGGGACGCAGTGCAGAAAGTCACTATCCGACCATGAGTATCGAGGATATTTGTGCCCTGCCAGTAGGCAACTTGGCGGATAAAGACTGTGCCTTGTTTTTATGGGTCACGATTCCATGTTTACTGGAAGGTCTCTCAGTTCTGAAGGCATGGGGATTTACCTATAAAACCGTCGGCTTTGTTTGGGTAAAGCAAAATCGAAAGGCAGATAGCTTGTTCTGGGGAATGGGATATTGGACGCGCTCCAATGTGGAACTTTGTATCCTCGCAACGAAAGGACATCCCAAGCGTATAAACGCAGCTGTTCATCAGGTCATTGTCTCTCACATTGAAGAACATTCAAAAAAACCGCAGGAAGCCAGAGAACGCATTGTCTCATTGATGGGTGATCTCCCGCGCATAGAACTGTTTGCTCGTCAATCCACACCCGGTTGGGATGTGTGGGGAAATGAAGTGGACAGCTCTATTTCATTCCCATAAAGGAGGTGGATAATATGGCTTATGTACCCGTACCCAAGGACTTAACAAAAGTCAAAACAAAGGTCATGTTCAATCTGACCAAGCGGCAGCTTATCTGCTTCACGGGCGGAGCGCTTATTGGCGTACCGCTTTTCTTTTTGCTCAGAAAACCTACCGGAAACAGTGTAGCGGCTATGTGTATGATGCTGGTTATGCTGCCCTTCTTTATGCTGGCTATGTACGAAAAGCATGGACAGCCCCTGGAAAAGATCGTGGGCAACATTCTCAAAGTAGCTGTGATCCGTCCCAAGCAGCGTCCCTACCAGACCAATAACTTTTATGCCGTATTAAAGCGGCAGGAAATGCTCGATAAGGAGGTGTATGACATTGTTCACCGCAATAAAAAAATGGCTGCATCGGATGTTCGGGAAAACCGAGGAAAAAACTGTGCAGCCGGTAAAGACAAAGAAAAAGCTGTCCCGCGCCGATAAGAAGCAGATCGACGCGGCCATTGTCCGCGCCAACCGCACGGACAAAAAAGGAAAATCTGCGCAGGACAGTATCCCTTATGAACGGATGTGGCCGGACGGAATCTGCCGCGTATCGGACAGCCACTACACAAAGACCATTCAGTTTCAGGACATCAACTATCAGCTCTCCCAAAACGAAGATAAGACGGCAATCTTTGAGGGTTGGTGTGATTTCCTCAATTATTTTGACAGCTCGATTCATTTCCAGCTGTCTTTTTTGAACCTTGCGGCATCGGAGGAGACCTTTGCCAACTCCATTTCCATCCCGCCCCAGAGGGATGCCTTTGACAGTATCCGCGAGGAATATACCACAATGCTGCAAAATCAGCTGGCCAGAGGTAACAACGGCCTCATCAAGACCAAATACCTGACCTTTGGTATCGACGCAGACAGCATCAAAGCCGCCAAGCCCCGTCTGGAGCGTATTGAGACCGATATACTTAATAACTTCAAGCGTCTTGGTGTAGCTGCCAGAACGCTGGACGGTAAAGAAAGGCTTTCTCAGCTTCATGCGGTATTCCACATGGATGAACAACTCCCGTTTCAGTTTGAATGGGACTGGCTGGCTCCTTCCGGTCTGTCCACAAAGGATTTTATTGCACCAAGTTCCTTTGAGTTCCGCACCGGCAAGCAGTTCCGTATGGGCAAGAAATACGGGGCTGTTTCTTTTTTGCAGATTCTCGCACCGGAGCTGAATGACCGTCTGCTGGCTGATTTTCTGGATATGGAAAGTTCGCTCATTGTGAGTATGCACATTCAGTCGGTGGATCAGGTGAAAGCCATCAAAACGATAAAGCGCAAGATTACCGACCTGGACCGCAGTAAGATCGAGGAACAGAAAAAAGCAGTCCGCGCCGGATACGACATGGACATCATTCCATCTGACCTTGCTACTTACGGCAGTGAAGCGAAAAAACTTTTGCAGGATTTGCAGAGCCGCAACGAGAGAATGTTCCTTTTGACCTTTCTGGTGCTGAACACAGCGGACAATCCCCGTCAGCTTGGCAACAACATTTTCCAGGCAGGCTCCATTGCCCAGAAGTATAACTGTCAGCTGACCAGGTTGGACTTTCAGCAGGAAGAAGGGCTGATGAGCTGTCTGCCCCTGGGACTCAATCAGATCGAGATCCAGCGAGGACTGACCACCAGTTCTACGGCTATCTTTGTACCGTTCACCACACAGGAATTATTCCAGAACGGCAAAGAAGCTCTGTACTACGGCATCAACGCCCTGTCCAACAACCTCATCATGGTGGATCGAAAGCTGTTGAAAAACCCCAACGGCTTGATTTTGGGTACGCCGGGTTCCGGTAAGTCCTTCAGCGCAAAACGAGAAATTGCCAACTGCTTTTTGCTTACCAGTGATGATGTTATCATCTGTGACCCGGAAGCGGAGTATGCACCTCTTGTTGAGCGTCTGCATGGGCAGGTCATCAAGATTTCGCCTACCTCCACCAACTACATCAATCCGATGGATCTGAACCTGGACTACTCGGATGATGAAAGCCCGCTGTCCCTCAAATCTGATTTTATCCTCAGCTTGTGTGAGCTGATCGTGGGCGGTAAGGAGGGCTTACAGCCGGTGCAGAAAACCATCATTGACCGCTGTGTGCGTCTGGTCTATCAGACCTACCTCAATGACCCGCGCCCGGAGAATATGCCGGTTCTGGAGGACCTATACAACCTGCTCCGTTCACAGGAGGAAAAGGAAGCCCAGTATATCGCCACGGCCCTTGAAATCTATGTAACCGGCTCCCTCAATGTGTTCAATCACCAGAGCAATGTGGACATCAATAACCGCATTGTCTGCTATGACATTAAGGAGCTGGGCAAGCAACTCAAGAAAATCGGTATGTTGGTGGTCCAGGATCAGGTGTGGAACCGCGTTACCATTAACCGCGCTGCCCACAAGTCCACCCGTTATTACATCGACGAGATGCACCTGCTTTTGAAGGAGGAGCAGACCGCCGCTTATACGGTGGAAATCTGGAAGCGATTCCGCAAATGGGGCGGTATTCCGACAGGTATCACCCAGAATGTCAAAGACCTTTTGAGCAGCCGCGAGGTGGAGAACATCTTTGAAAACTCCGACTTCGTGTATATGCTCAACCAGGCAGGCGGAGACCGTCAGATTCTCGCCAAGCAGCTGGGCATTTCCACGCACCAGCTTAGCTATGTGACCCACTCCGGTGAGGGCGAGGGCCTGCTGTTCTATGGCTCCACCATCCTGCCCTTCGTTGACCACTTCCCGAAGAATACTGAGCTTTACCGCATTATGACCACCAAACCCCAGGAACTGAAAAAGGAGGATGAATAACTATGAAACAGAATATTTGCGAACTTGATACCATGATTTTTTTCCGTGAGGCATTGGAGGCTCACGAATTCATGTTGCTTCCGGTAATGGCCTCCGCTGTTGTTGAGTGTCGTACCGCTGACAAAGAACTCAAAACCTTGAATGAGGATGGCGAAATTGGTCTTGCCCGTCTCTTTTCGATTTGGGCGAATATGATGTGTGCCCCTGGTGCAGCAACCATTGTAGGGTGCAGACCTATCACAATGCTCTCTGAGATTCTGGCGCAAGTCCATGCGTATCTCACCGTGCATCCGCTATATGATCCGGAAGGTTTGGCCCTCTATGTGGAGCTGCACCACATGATGGATGCTATCCTAATGGGTGATTGGTTTGAATAAAGAGCCGCGCCTGCGCTTTACTGATGAGGAACGGGCTGACCCTGCACTGGAAAAGCCGATCCGCAAAACGGAGAAAGCTACGGCCAGAGCAGATAAGGCGCAGGCCAATATTCCAAAGAAAAAAGTCAGACAGACGGTCATTGACCCGGACACCGGGAAAAAGACCTCGAAGCTGACCTTTGAGGACAAGAAAAAACCACCTTCCAAACTTTCTCAAGGGGTTAAGGAAGCTCCCGTCCATCTGGTCGCGGGCAAGTTTCACAAAGAGATCCGGGAAACAGAACAGGACAATGTGGGCGTGGAAAGCGCCCACAAGTCCGAGGAGGCGGTGGAGACCAGCGCTTATCTGGTGCGGGAGGGCTATCGCAGCCACAAGCTGAAGCCGTACCGCAAAGCAGCCCAGGCCGAGCAGAAGCTGGAAAAGGCAAATGTAAATGCCCTGTACCAGAAGTCCCTACGGGAAAATCCTCAGTTTACCAGCAACCCTCTCTCCCGCTGGCAGCAAAAACAGAGTATCAAAAAGCAGTATGCCGTCGCCAAGCGCACCGGTCAGACTGCCGGAAATACCGCCCAGGCTGCGTCCAAAACCGGAAAAGCCGCAAGGACGGTAAAAGAAAAGGCACAGCAGGCAGGGGCATTCGTCATGCGCCACAAGAAGGGCTTCCTGATGGCAGGGGTTTTTTTCCTCATCGCCTGTATGCTGATGAATACCATGTCCTCCTGCTCTATGATGGCACAGAGTATTGGTTCTGTAATTTCCGGCACTACCTATCCATCGGATGACCCGGAAATGCTGGCGGTGGAGGCAGATTATGCAGACAGAGAAGCTCGGTTGCAGGAGAAAATCGACAACATCGAAAGCAGCCACCCAGGGTATGACGAGTATCGCTATAACCTTGGCATGATCGGCCATGACCCCCATGAGCTTGCGGCGTTTCTCTCTGCTGTCTTGCAGGGCTATACACGCCACAGCGCACAGGCAGAGCTGGAGCGTGTGTTTGATGCACAGTATCAGCTCACGCTGAGAGAAGAAATTCAGATTCGCACTTACACTGACGAAGATGGGGATGAGCATGAATATGAATATCGTATTCTCCATGTAACTTTAACAAGCCGTTCCATTGCCTCTCTTGCGCCAGAACTACTGACTCCGGAGCAGATGGAGATGTACCAGGTCTACCGACAGACTATGGGCAATAAGCCGCTGTTGTTTGGTGGCGGTTCTCCCGATACAGGTGTTTCTGAAGATTTGACTGGTGTTGAATTTATCAATGGCACCCGCCCCGGCAATCCGCAGCTGGTGGAACTGGCGAAAAGTCAGGTGGGCAATGTGGGAGGACAACCTTATTGGAGCTGGTACGGCTTTGACTCCCGTGTGGAATGGTGTGCCTGCTTTGTATCATGGTGCTATGGTCAATCCGGTCGAACGGAACCACGCTTTGCTGGTTGTCAGTCTCAGGGTGTTCCGTGGTTCCAGTCTCATGGACAGTGGGGCGCACGAGGATATGAAAACATCGCCCCCGGTGATGCCATTTTCTTCGATTGGGATCTGGATGGTTCCGCAGACCATGTGGGAATTGTTGTCGGCACCGATGGCAGCCGTGTTTATACCGTGGAGGGAAATTCCGGCGATGCCTGCAAGATCAAAAGTTATGACCTGAATTATCAGAGTATCAAGGGCTACGGCCTGATGAACTGGTAACAGAGATTTTTTAGAAGGAGTGATAGACGATGGCAAAGAACAAAATTGAACGCATTGACCAGGAGATTACTAAGGTCCGCGAGAAGATCGCAGAGTATCAGGAAAAGCTCAAGGCGCTGGAGACACAGAAAACCGAGGCAGAAAATCTGGAGATCGTCCAGATGGTGCGCGCACTGCGTATGACCCCGGCTCAGCTGAGCGCCATGCTGTCCGGAGGCACAGTTCCCGGCAGTTTGGCTGATGACAACAACGAACAGGAGGAAAACAGCTATGAGGAATAAACGATTGCTCCGAACACTTTCCGCCATTTGCCTGACGCTGGTTCTGGCATTGGGCTTTACCGTTCCCGCTTTTGCCCAGGGCGCAGCTCCGCCCCCGGCAGAGGATACCACCAATGACAGCAATGTGGTGGTGGAAGAAACGGAAAAAGCACCTCCGCTGACCCCGGATGGCAACGCCGCTCTGGTGGATGATTTTGGTGGCAACAAGCAGCTCATTACCGTTACCACCAAGGCAGGCAACTATTTTTATATCCTGATCGACAGGGCCAACGAGGATAAAAAGACTGCTGTTCACTTTCTGAACCAGGTGGATGAAGCGGACCTGATGGCACTGATGGAAGATGGAAATGCCAAAGAGGAGCCGCCAGCTGTGTGCAGCTGCACGAAGAAATGTGAAGCAGGGGCAGTTAATACGGCCTGCCCGGTCTGTGTAACTGATAAGAGTAAATGTACGGGAAAAGCACCGGAACCTCCGGCAGAAACACCGGAGCCGGAAAAAGAGAAGCCTGCCGGACTGAACCCGGCTGCCCTGATCCTTCTGCTGGCTCTGCTGGGCGGCGGTGGCGTATTTGCCTACTTGAAGCTCGTTAAAAATAAGCCTAAGACCAAGGGCAATGACAGTCTGGACGATTATGATTATGGCGAGGAAGATTCCGAGGAATGGGAAACTGAGGATGAGGAAGTCCTTGAGGATGGTTTTGAGGGTTCTGACCCTAATGAGGAAAGTGATAGAACAGATTGAACCGTTTGAGCGTAGCATATTTCAAATTATTGCGGGATAAGGGACAGAGGACAGGGAGAAATTCCTGTCCTCTGCTGCTCTACTCACTCTCTTACTGTAAATCCACACCCAAAATCAGCACATGGTCAAAGAAAGGAGGACCTCACAATGAACACCTGGAACTGGTTATTACACTTTCTGATTATTTTTGATCTGGTCGCCTTCGGAATTTACTTTGGAGGAGACATTCTTTTCACTGCTATAAGCAAAGTTCAAAAAAAGTCAAAGAAGAACGATGACTTGGATCTTTATGATTTTGAAATTGAGACCGCACCCCAAAAACGCTCTTTATGTGTGGACTCAATCCGAATGCTTTATTCTGGTGAGATAGATGAATTTGTGGAAAAGGAACTGTTGCCTGATGCAGCGGAGACCATGAACGCTTTATCTGAAGCTGAAAAAACAGCAGTTAGCCTGTTACTAAAAGCTTATATCGGTTTTTTGAGCGAAGAAGCAACGGTAGATGAACAAAGTTTTCCCATGGTTAAGGAACTGTTGTCTTATACACAGGGCAGCAAAGAAGATGGTGAAAAAGATGCCATAGATTGTCTGATGGAAGATACGGTCAGCAGAACCCACAGACATCGAGAATATTACAACAATTATCAACGCTATCAACTGATGCAGGTGGATAAAGAGCGTGTGATTATGGCCTGCAATATCATAATCAATGATTTGATTGGCAGGTTGTACCGATATGATTATCGCTTTGGCTATGACATTACACTTGCCTCAGAACACAGCATTGCAAAAAAACTGTCTGATAATTGGCAGAATGAATGGGAGGTTGAAGATTATGAAGCTGGTGATTGCTGAAAAACCATCGGTTGCACAAAGTCTGTCGGCGGTGATTGGTGCAACCGTCCGTAAGGACGGGTATCTGGAGGGCAACGGCTGGCGTGTCAGCTGGTGCGTGGGCCACCTGGCCGGTCTTGCGGATGCAGACAGCTATGACCCAAAGTATGCCAAGTGGCGATATGATGATCTGCCTATCCTGCCGGAACATTGGCAGATGGTGGTAGGAAAAGATAAGAAAAAGCAGTTTGATATTCTCAAAAAGCTGATGAATGCCCCGGATGTGACGGAAGTGGTAAATGCCTGTGATGCCGGACGCGAGGGCGAGATGATCTTCCGCAGCGTCTATGAGCTGGCAGGTTGCAAGAAGCCGATGAAAAGGCTCTGGATTTCTTCGATGGAAGACTCCGCCATAAGGGAAGGCTTTGCAAACCTGCGCCCCGGTGCGGACTATGACGGACTTCGGGATGCTGCTCTCTGCCGTGCCAAGGCCGACTGGCTGGTGGGGATCAATGCCACAAGGCTTTTTTCCGTGCTGTACCACCGCACCCTCAACATCGGGCGTGTGATGTCCCCAACGCTGGCACTGATTGTCCAGCGAGAAGCTGAGATCGACACCTTTCAGCTGATTCCCTTTTATACCGTGGCGCTGGAGCTGCCCGGTCTTACCGTATCCGGGGAGCGCATGGCGGATAAAGCTGCTGCCGAACAGCTGAAAGAAGCCTGTCAGGGTGCAAATGTCACAATCAAAAAGGTGGAGCGCAAGGAAAAGTCCGAAAAGCCGCCTGCCCTCTATGACCTGACTACCCTGCAAAGAGATGCCAACCGTCTGCTTGGATTTACGGCCCAGCAGACCCTGGACTATCTGCAAAGCCTGTATGAAAAGAAGCTCTGCACCTATCCCCGTACTGACAGCCGATATCTGACTGGCGATATGGCAGACAGCCTGCCGGTGCTGGTGAATCTGGTTGCCAATGCTATGCCGTTTCGCAAAGGAATCGCCATTACCTGTGATCCGCAGACGGTAATCAACGATAAGAAAGTAACCGACCACCACGCAGTAATCCCTACCAGAAATCTCAAGGACGCAGACCTTTCTGCCCTTCCTGCGGGAGAAAAAGCGGTGCTGGAGCTGGTGGCTCTGCGTCTGATGTGCGCCGTAGCCCAGCCCCATATCTATTCGGAAACCGTTGTGATTGCAGCGTGTGCCGGTGGGGAGTTTACCACAAAAGGGAAAACAGTGAAGCACCTCGGATGGAAAGCACTGGAGGACGCTTATCGTGCCAAAAAGAAGGATGCAGAGCCGAAAAAAGAGGGCGTAGAGAAAGCCCTGCCGGAGCTGACCGAAGGACAGACACTTTCGGTTTCTGCGGCAATCGTCAAAGAAGGCAAAAGCAGTCCGCCTCAGCACTTTACGGAGGACACCCTATTGTCCGCAATGGAGACTGCCGGGAAAGATGATATGCCAGAGGATGCTGAGAGAAAAGGTCTGGGGACACCGGCCACCCGTGCCGGTATTTTGGAAAAGCTGGTATCTGCCGGTTTTCTGGAGCGAAAAAAGAACAGAAAAACGGTGCAGCTTCTTCCTTCCCACGATGCAGTATCCCTTATCACGGTGCTGCCGGAACAACTGCAATCGCCGCTTCTGACTGCCGAGTGGGAGTATCGCCTGGGCGAGATCGAGCGCGGGCAGCTTGCCCCAGAGGAGTTTCTGGACGGGATCAGCACCATGCTGAAAGACCTGGTGGGAACTTATCAGGTCATCAGGGGAACTGAGTACCTGTTCACTCTGCCCCGTGAGGTGGTGGGCAAATGCCCTCGCTGCGGCGGTGAAGTTGCAGAACTGCAAAAAGGCTTCTTCTGTCAGAATGATTCTTGCAAATTTGCAATCTGGAAAAATAACAAATGGTGGGCTGCCAAGAAAAAACAGCCGACCAAGGCTGTGGTGTCTGCACTGCTTAACGATGGCCGTGTCCGTGTGACGGGGCTATATTCGGAGAAAACCGGCAAGACCTACGATGCCACTGTGGTTTTGGAGGACGATGGACAGTACGCCAACTTCAAGCTGGAATTTGACCAGCGGAAAGGAGGCAGCCGATGAAGCTCTCTTTAGTGGAACGGGAAACCATTCTCCTCTATAACCAGGCAGAACCAATGGCTGAGATCTATACTCATGATCCCCGTCTGATGGAGAAGCTGGAACTGCTGGCAAAAAAGCACCCCGACCAGATCACCCGAAAGGACGCCCATAACTTTACCGTCCCCAAGCGGTGTGTATCAGTCCGGGAGCCATACAGCGCAGAACGCCGCAAAGCCGCTAGTGAGCGTGCGAAAGCCGCCGGATACCAGCCTCCTATGCGAAAGTCCGGCAGTTAAAGGCACATGACAGAGAATGTATTTGAAGCAGTCAAGCAGTCGGTCAGCACCAGAGATGCGGCAGCGTTTTATGGGATCGAGGTCAAACGAAATGGCATGGCCTGCTGTCCCTTTCACGATGATAAGAACCCAAGCATGAAGGTAGACCAGCGGTTCCACTGCTTTGGCTGCGGTGAAGATGGGGATGTGATCGACTTTACCGCAAAGCTCTTTGACCTCTCCTCAAAAGAAGCGGCGGAGAAACTGGCACAGGACTCTGGCCTGATCTATGACAGTCAGGCCCCTCCCCGCAGGAGGTATGTCCGGCAGAAAACCGAGGCACAAAAGTTTCGGGAGGACCGGCAGCGGTGTTATCGCGTACTGTCCGATTACTACTATCTGCTGAAAAAATGGGAGGCCGACAATTCTCCCCGGACACCGGAGGAAGAACCGCACCCCCATTTTGTGGAAGCGATCCAGAAGAAAACCTATGTAGAGTACCTGCTGGACCTTTTTCTTTATGAAAGTGAAGAAGAACAAAAGGCATGGATTGCAGAACACACAGCAGAAATCACACACTTGGAAAGGAGATTGAAAATCATGGCTGAGAATAAACCCACCAACCGAGAGCGGCTAAGGGAAATCACGGATGGCATCGAGCAGGGCATCAAGGAGCTGTTCGAGAGCGAAAAGTATATGCACTATCTGTCCGTCATGTCCCGCTTCCACCGCTATTCGGTAAACAACACCATGCTTATCTATATGCAGAAGCCGGACGCCACTTTGGTAGCCGGATACAATAAGTGGAAAGACCAGTTTGAGCGTCATGTAAAAAAGGGCGAGCATGGCATTACCATCATTGCCCCCACACCGTACAAGAAGAAAATCGAGGAGCAGAAACTGGACCCAGATACCAAGGCTCCGATTCTGGATAAAGACGGAAAGATTGTTACAGAGGAAAAAGAAATCGAGATCCCCATGTTTCGCCCGGTCAAGGTCTTTGATGTGAGCCAGACCGACGGGAAACCTTTACCGGAGCTTGCATCCTCCCTTTCCGGCAATGTGCCAAATTATGAGGCATTCATGGAGGCCCTGCGCCGCAGTGCGCCGGTGCCGATCACATTTGAAGCAATGGCCGCCGATACGGACGGCTATTTTTCTGCCGATCATCAGAAAATCGCCATTCGCCAGGGCATGAGCGAGGTACAGACGGTTTCGGCCACGGTCCATGAAATTGCCCACAGTAAGCTCCACAATCAGAAAAAAATCCAGATTGCCAATGACGAGCAATATCAGGAGATTGAGCTGTTTGATAAACCCGGCCTGTTCTCCAATGGGCGGATTGCCCGTGATGATCTGCCAGAGGGCGTTTACTGCTATGACCTGCGCGGTTCTGACGATGACCCTGGAGAGCCGATTTATGTAGAGAACCGAGTTGGTGTAAACCATGCGGGCGCTGTGATTCTGGCGGAACCATTAGACCTCTCAAAAGAAGGCTATCTTCGGCTGACCGAGGAAGAAGGGCTGAATTTTACCGGCGGCTTTTCTACCCTCGCCCAGTTTTTGCAGGAACAAAGGAAAGACCGTCACACGGAAGAAGTGGAGGCTGAAAGCATCTCCTATGCAGTCTGCAAGTATTTTGGCATTGAAACCGGAGAAAACAGCTTCGGCTATATTGCCAGCTGGAGTCAGGGCAAGGAACTGAAAGAGCTGAGAGCCAGTTTGGAGACCATCAACAAAACCTCCGGCACTTTGATCTCCGACATTGAGCGCCACTATAAGGAAATCTGCAAAGAGCGCGGAATCGACCCTCATGCAAAGGTAGAGCCGGAACCCGCCCCGATAGAGCAGCCAGAAGATGCCGCTAAGGTATCTGATAGACAGCAGACCGGCGATCTGACCTACTATGTAGCAGAGTGCATGGAATTTCCAAACCTCGGAGAATACCACGATAACCTGTCTTTGGAGGAAGCAATCCGCATTTATCAAGAAATTCCGGCAGAGCGAATGAACGGGATCAAGGGCATTGGTTTTGAGCTGAAAGACGGAAGCGACTATGAAGGACCTTTTCCGATTTTGACCGGCCATACCATTGATCTGGACACCATCCAGGCAATCGACTATTACCGTGATAATCCGCTGGTACAGGAAGCGGTAAAGGAACTGGCTGCGGCAATGCCAGAAATGGAAGTGCTGGGGGCGGACGCCAACCAGCAGGAGGCTTTGTTTCTGATTGACGATGCCACCTATCTTCATATCCAATCCTGTGACAGCGGCTGGGACTATACCCTTTACGATGCCGCGTCCATGAAAGAGCTGGATGGCGGTCAGCTGGATATGCCGGAGCTTTCCCGCATGAAGGCAGTTCTCCAGATTTGTGATGACAACGATTTGGGCAAAGACTCGGTAAAATACGCACCGTTGTCCATGATTGAGACCTTGCAGGAAGCTGCCTACCAGCAGATGCAGGCAGAGGCCAGTCAGATGGCTGCTTCTTCTCAGCTGCCGGAAGCACAAGAGCAGGCGCTGGATGAATACCCTATGCCTGATGAGCAGGTATCCACACCGGATATGCAGGAATACGGCTACTTCTATGATGGGATGCTCCCTGTTACCAGAGAACGGGCGCTGGAACTGGATGCCGCCGGTTTGACTGTCTATGTGCTGCATGAGGACAATACGGAGAGCATGGTGTTTGACCCGCAGGAAATCATGGATCATGGCGGTCTTTTTGGCGTGGACCGTGAGGAATGGGAGAAAAGCCCTCAGTTCCACGAAAAGGTCATGGAGCGTCAGGAACATCAGCAGGAACGCGAACAGGCATTTCTATCCCAGAACAGAGATTGCTTTGCTATCTATCAGGTGAGCCGTGACGATCCGCAGAATGTGCGCTTTATGAATCTGGATTGGTTAAAGTCCCATGCCATTTCCATAGACCGCAGCAATTATGACCTCATTTACACAGCTCCGCTGAGGGAGTCTGGCACGGTACCGGAGCAGCTGGAAAAACTATATGAGCAGTTTAATCTGCAAAAGCCGGCGGATTTTCACAGTCCTTCTATGAGTGTCAGTGACATCGTTGCGATCAAGCAGGACGGTAAGGTATCCTGTCATTACTGTGACAGTGTTGGTTTTACCCAGATCCCCGGATTCCTGCCGGAAAATCCGCTGAAAAATGCGGAGATGGCCGTGGAGGACGATTACGGCATGATCGACGGTATCATCAACAATGGCGCAAAAGAGCCTCCGGTGGCAGAGCTGGAACAGCAGGCCCGCAACGGTCAGCCCATTTCCCTCATGGATTTGGCTGCCGCTGCCCATCGGGAGGAACGGGAAAAGAAAAAGTCCGTCATGGAGCAGTTGAAAAGCCAGCCCAAGGCAGAACACAAAAAGATAGCGCCAAAAAAGAGTGCGGAAAGGGAGATTTGATATGGGAAACTTTACTTTTGAGGAAATGAACCTGATGTGCATTTACAATACCGGCAGCCGCACCGGACTGATCGACAGCCTGCGTGATATGCGCGGCGAGCTGGCCCCGGAGGAAACCGAGCTGCGGGAGTTGACAGACAGCGCACTGGGCAAGCTCCAGGCCATGAGTGATGCCGAGTTTGCCGAGCTGGAGTTGTATCCGGATTTTGACCAGTAAACACCATAATCGCAGGGATGGGGTGGCAATATGCCACCCCACCTTTTTACCCCAAAACTGAAAGGAGGACAGAACACTATGCCAACCAAAGCTGAACTATATGCACAGATGGCGGAGAAGGTGACAACGCAGCTCACGGGGAGCTGGCAGGAATGGGCAGGGTTTCTCACCACTGCTTCCCGCCTTTACAAGTACCCGTTCCATGAGCAGTTGATGATCTACGCCCAGCGTCCGGACGCCACCGCCTGTGCAGAGTACGATTTGTGGAATGAAAAGATGGGCCGGTATGTAAGGCGCGGCTCCAAGGGAATTGCTCTGGTGGACGATTCCGGGGACAGGCCCCGCCTGCGCTATGTTTTTGATATTTCCGACACCGGAACCCGTGAACATTCCCGCACTCCCTGGCTGTGGCAGCTGGAGGAGCGCCATTTGGATTCGGTGCAGGCCATGCTTGAGCGCACCTATGATGTTTCCGGTGATGACCTTGCCGGACAGCTCACCGAGGTAGCCGGAAAACTGGCTGAGGAATACTGGACGGAGCATCAGCAGGACTTCTTCTATATCGTTGACGGTTCCTTTTTGGAGGAATATGATGAGTTTAACATCGGAGTACAGTTCAAGGCAGCAGCCACCGTCAGTATCACTTATGCTTTGATGTCCCGCTGTGGACTGGAACCGGAACGCTACTTCGACCACGAAGATTTCATGGCGATCTTTGATTTCAATACTCCGGCAACCATCGGAGCGCTGGGAACAGCGGTCAGCCAGATCAACCAGCAGGTGCTGCGGCAGATCGGCGTTACCGTCCGAAATGCAGAGCGCGAAGCCAACCAAGAAAGGAGCAAACAAGATGAACAATCCCATGACCTATATCCAGAACGGAGACTATCTGATTCCCGACCTGAAGCTGAGCCAGCAGCCGGAGAAACCCCTGGGCAAGTACGGCAGGATGAGGAAAACCTACCTGAAGGAACACCGTCCCATCCTCTACAACCAGATGTTGCTGAGCGAGAAGCTGTACCCGCACCTTCTGGAGATCGACGAGACCGCCCAGAGCAGACTGGAGCAGATGATGCCCCAGCTGGCGAAGGAAGCGGGAGCCACCGAGGAACTGAAAGCCAGCGATCCCATGAAGTGGGTGGGGCTGATGAACACCTGCAAAGCCCAGGCCGAGGAAATCCTGATGGCGGAGCTTATCAACAGCTGACTCTAAACCTGTTCCTCTCCGAAGCGGAACAGATCCAATCCATAGATGAAGCAGAGAATGTAGCGCATACATCCTCTGCTTTTTCTTTTGCCCAAAATGACATCGACCATGTGCTGCGTTTGGGCGGCAATACAGACCGTCAAAGGGAGCGTGTGGTTGCAGCCTTTGAAAAGCAGAAAACCACCGCTGAGATTGCCGAGATACTGAAAACGCTGTACCACGGCGGCAACGGCCTTGGCAGTGTGAGCGCATGGTATGCCGAGGATGGTATCCATCTTTCCCACGGGAAGTCTGTCCGTTATGACAGGTCTGCCCAGGTCATTTCCTGGGAGAGCGCCGCAGAGCGTATCGGGGAGCTTTTGGAGAGCGGCCAGTTTGCCTCCAATGTGGAGCTTGCGGAAGCGGCAGGCTATGAACGCTCCCTCCTCTCGGAAAAGCTCTGGTATCTGTATCACGATCTCAGTGAGGGTGCCAGAGAAGCCGGATATTTGTCCTGCCTGTCAGAGATCAAAGGCAATGGTTTCCCGGAGGAGACTCGCCGCCTGACGGAGCAGCTGAGTGACCCGGCTTTCCGCCAGACACTCAAGGAAGAATACGCTGCCTTCTGGACTGCCTATCAGCAGGACCGTGACCTGTTGCGTTTTCGCTATCATAGACCGAGGGAGATCTGGGAGAACCTGAAGGACCTTGACCTGCCCCGCAGGACCTTTTCTTCAGAGCTTTCCCAAGTGCCAACCGTCCAGCACTTCATTACCGAGGATGAGATCGACGCCGCTATGACCGGCGGCAGCAGTTTCGCCGGAGGAAAAGGCCGTATCTATGCGTTCTTCATGGCAAACCATACGGATAAGGAGAAAGTGAGATTCCTCAAAGACGAGTATGGCATTGGCGGACGCTCTCATGCCCTGTCCGGCGCAACACACAGCGGCGAAGATCACGATGGGAAAGGACTGCACTATAAAAAGCAGGACTGCCCGGATGTTCACTTGAACTGGGAAAAGGTTGCCAAGCGCATTACCTCTCTTGTCCAGAAAGGCCGCTATCTTACCGAACAGGAACAGGCGCAGTATGACAAAATCCAGGCTGAAAAGGAATTGGCAGAAGAAGATGCCATCCAAGCCCAGCAGCCGGAGGTGGAGAAAGAAACGCCAAAGCCTACCCTTGGGGAGCAGTTTGAGCAGTATAAGCCTGTGGTGACTGCCGCCATTTCCGAGGATACCGCATACCGCAATGCCTGCGGGCATTCTGACCGTGAAAATGCTGTCATCGAGGGCAATGCCGCTGTGCGCCGTGCGGTCCTTGGTTCTAAGGATATGGAGCTGATCCGCCTCTATTCGGATGTGCCGGAGTTCCGACAGCGACTGCACCGGGAAGTGATCGACGAAACCTATCCAAAGCTCCATGAACTTCTGCGCCCTCTTTCTCAGGAAGATATTGATACTGCCATTTGTGCATGGAACGGCAATATCGAGAGTAAACACGCTGTCGTCCGTTATATGAAAGACCATGCAAGAGAGAAAGATACCGCTGCATGGCTGGCTCAGGAATACGGCGGCAGTAACAGCAACAGCCTGTTCGTTGTCCGTGCCGGCAGCCCGGAGGAAACGCAGCTGCCCTGGCCGAAGGTACAGCGCAGGCTTGCCCAGCTTATTCAGGAGGATCGGTTCTATACCGAAGAAGAACAGGACCGTTTTGACGACATCGACCCAATCGCCATCCGGGAAGCTCTGGAGGAAAGAGGGATCGTCAACGGCCAGGTGGCAGACCCGGAAAAACTGGACAATGCCCCGTTTATCCAACAGGTGATGTCAGATGCCGAGACAGAGCAGACTTCCGAAGTTTCCATTTCCGATGAGGAATATGACGCAGTTCGCCGCCCAATTCCGCAAAGAACCTCCTATGACCCAGCCGCCCCGGTCTATGCCGTGGGCGATACCGTGTATATCGAGGATGACGCCTATCAGATCACCGAGCTGCGGGAGGACACCGTACAGCTTCTGCCCACTGGGATGGTATATCCCATCTACCGGGCAGAGCGCAAAGAACAGTTCGAGCAGCTGCTTCGGGCAGACCGCCGCAATGCTTACTATACCGAGTTTCTTCCTACTGACCCGGACAAGGCAGATCAGGACTTGCGGGATGTATTGGCTCATGGACTGATGGATGAAGCGGATAAAAAGCAGATTTCCACGCTGCTGCAATCCGGCAGGAGCAACAGCGAGATCGCCTACTGGCTGAGCAGAGCCTATTCCGGTGAGATCGAGACACTGAATCTGGAGACCGGCGATATTGCCGATTACCGTACCACGGCACAGGGCATGGAGCTGGAAGTCCTGGACGCAGAGGAAAAGCGTCTGGCTATGCTGTATTTCCGCTGGGATGAGGTTGCGTCTTTGCTGCGCGGGATGTATGCCCGTCAGCAGGACGGTTTTGGACAGGAGCAGCCCCAACCGGCTACCGAATCCCCGACCTTCCATTCCGAGACTGTGGCCGTCTATCCGGGCGATAAGAACAATCTGCCTTATGATGTGGTGGTGGAACGACTGCATATCGAGGAGCCGGAGCCACCAGCTCCTGTGACTGAGCCGGAGAAAACCTTTGAGGAAGTGTTGGATGAACACCCGGTTTCCATTCAGGTCAATGGCCAGTGGCAGACCTTCCCCAATGCCAAAGCTGCCGAGGAAGCATCTTATGAGGAATACAAGGCTAACCTGCGCCGCAATGCAAAAAACTTCCGCATTACCGATGAGCATTTGGGCGAAGGCGGTCCGAAAGCCAAGTTCCAGGCAAATGTCAATGCGATTCGTTTGCTGAAAGAGCTGGAAGCTGCCGGACAGCAGGCAAGCCCCGAACAGCAGGAAGTTCTTTCTCGATATGTGGGCTGGGGCGGTCTCTCTGATGCGTTTGACCCGGAGAAACCGGTATGGGCTTTAGAGTATGCCCAGCTAAAAGAACTGCTGACCCCGGAGGAATATGCCGCCGCCAGAAGCTCTACCCTCAACGCCCATTACACCAGCCCTACGGTCATTCAGGCCATCTATGAAGCGGTGGACCGTATGGGATTTGAGACCGGAAATATTCTGGAGCCGTCTATGGGTGTGGGCAATTTCTTTGGTATGCTGCCGGAGAAAATGCGAAACAGCCGTCTGTACGGCGTGGAGCTGGACCCTGTTTCCGGGCGCATCGCAAAGCAGCTCTATCCCAAGGCGGACATCACAGTAGGCGGCTTTGAGACCACCGATAGGCGTGACTTCTTTGACCTTGCCATCGGCAATGTACCTTTCGGTCAGTATCAGGTCAATGACAAAGCCTACAACAAGCTGAATTTCAGTATTCACAACTACTTTTTCGCCAAAGCACTGGACCAGGTGCGTCCCGGCGGCGTGGTGGCTTTTGTAACCTCCCGCTATACTATGGACGCCAAGGATTCCACCGTGCGCCGCTATCTTGCCCAGCGTGCCGAGCTGCTGGGGGCTATCCGTCTGCCGAATGACGCGTTCAAAAAGAATGCCGGTGCCGAGGTGGTATCAGACATCATCTTCCTCCAAAAGCGGGACCGACCGCTGGACATCGTGCCGGAATGGACTCAAACCGGACAGACGGAGGACGGATTTGCCATCAACCGGTATTTTATCGACCACCCGGAAATGGTGCTGGGCAGACAGGAACCGGTAAGCACTGCTCATGGTATGGATTACACCGTGAACCCTATCGAGGGACTGGAGCTTTCCGACCAGCTGCATGATGCTGTGAAGTACATTCATGGCACTTATCAGGAGGCAGAGCTGCCGGAGCTGGGCGAGGGCGAAGCCATTGACACCTCCATTCCTGCCGACCCCAATGTGAAGAACTATTCTTATGCCATTGTAGACGGGCAGGTGTACTACCGGGAAAACAGCCGCATGGTGTGCCCTGATCTCAACGCTACCGCCGAAGCTCGTGTAAAAGGGCTGGTGGGGCTGCGGGAATGTGTCCAGCAGCTCATTGATCTGCAAATGGACGCCGCCACACCGGACAGCGCCATTCAGGATAAACAGGCCGAACTGAACCGGCTCTATGACAGCTTTTCCGCAAAATATGGTCTTATCAATGACCGTGCAAACCGGCTGGCCTATGCAGATGAATCTTCCTATTACCTGCTCTGTGCGCTGGAAGTTATCGACGAGGACGGAAAGCTGGAGCGCAAGGCGGACATGTTCACCAAACGGACCATCAAGCCCCATCAGGCAGTGGCTACTGTGGATACGGCAAGCGAAGCACTGGCGGTGTCCATCTCGGAAAAAGCCTGCGTAGATATGAGCTATATGAGTCGGCTTACCGGAAAAACAAAAGAAGCACTGGCCGGAGAACTGCAAGGCGTGATCTTCCGTGTGCCGGGACAGCTGGAACAGGACGGCACACCCCATTATGTGACTGCTGATGAATACCTTTCCGGCAATGTACGCCGCAAACTGCGTCAGGCGCAGCGGGCGGCACAGCAGGACCCTTCTTTTGCAGTCAATGTGGAAGCTCTTACCGCCGCCCAGCCCAAAGACCTGGATGCGTCGGAAATTGAGGTGCGTCTGGGCGCTACCTGGATTGACAAGGAGTACATCCAGCAGTTTATGTACGAGACCTTCAACACCCCGTTTTATCTCCAGCGCAGCATTGAGGTCAACTATTCCTCCTTTACTGCTGAATGGCAGATCAAGGGGAAATCTTCTGTATCCTACAACGATGTGGCAGCTTATACCACCTACGGAACCAGCCGCGCCAACGCCTACAAGATTCTGGAGGATTCCTTAAACCTGCGGGATGTCCGTATCTATGACACCATAGAGGACGCAGACGGAAAAGAGCGCCGCGTACTAAACGCCAAGGAGACCACTCTGGCTGCCCAAAAACAGCAGGCTATCCGGGAAGCCTTTAGGGACTGGATCTGGAGAGACCCGGAGCGCCGCCAGACTTTGGTGCGCCAGTATAACGAAGAAATGAACTCTACCCGTCCCCGCGAGTATGATGGCAGCCATATCACTTTTGGCGGCATGAACCCGGCCATTACCCTGCGGGAACACCAGAAAAGTGCCATCGCCCATGTGCTGTATGGCGGAAATACCCTGCTGGCACACGAAGTAGGCGCGGGCAAAACCTTTGAGATGGTGGCCGCTGCGATGGAAGCCAAACGCCTGGGCTTGTGCCAGAAATCTCTCTTTGTGGTTCCCAACCACCTGACTGAGCAGTGGGCATCGGAGTTTCTGCGCCTCTATCCTTCTGCCAACATCTTAGTCACAACCAAAAAGGACTTTGAGACCCATAACCGCAAGAAGTTCTGCGCCCGTATTGCGACCGGTGACTACGACGCCATCATCATGGGACACAGCCAGTTTGAGCGTATCCCCATCAGCCGGGAGCGTCAGGAACGGCTTCTCTATGAGCAGATCGACGAGATCACCGAGGGTATCGCAGAGGTGCAGGCCAGCGGCGGCGAGCGTTTTACCGTCAAGCAGCTGGAGCGTACCAGAAAGTCTCTGGAAGCCAGACTGGAAAAGCTGCAAGCCGAGGGGCGAAAAGACGATGTGGTAACTTTTGAGCAGCTGGGTGTGGACCGTTTGTTTGTGGACGAGGCCCACAACTATAAAAACCTGTTTCTATACACAAAAATGCGGAATGTGGCTGGTCTTTCCACATCGGACGCGCAGAAATCCTCCGATATGTTTGCCAAGTGCCGCTATATGGATGAGATCACCGGAAACCGTGGCGTGATCTTTGCCACCGGCACACCGGTCAGCAACTCCATGACCGAGCTTTACACCATGCAGCGTTATCTTCAATATGAACGCCTGCAAGAACTGAACATGACCCACTTCGACTGCTGGGCTTCCCGATTTGGGGAGACCGTCACAGCATTGGAGCTGGCACCGGAAGGCACCGGCTACCGGGCAAGAACGAGATTCAGCAAGTTCTTTAATCTGCCGGAGCTGATGAACCTGTTCAAAGAAGTGGCGGACATTAAGACTGCCGACCAGTTAAATCTCCCTACCCCGGAAGTGGAGTACCACAACATCGTGGCGCAGCCCACCGAACATCAGCAGGAAATGGTCAAAGCTCTTTCGGAGCGTGCATCGCTGGTACACAGCGGAACTGTTGACCCGTCCAAGGATAACATGCTCAAGATTACCTCGGATGGCCGTAAGCTGGGGCTTGACCAGAGGATCGTCAACCAGATGCTGCCGGACGAACCTGGCACAAAGGTCAATCAGTGTGTGGACAACATCATGCAGATCTGGCGGGACGGCAAAGCTGACAAGCTGACCCAGCTGGTGTTCTGCGACATTTCTACACCACAGGCCAAAGCTCCTGCAAGCAAGGCGGCGAAAACGCTGGATAATCCACTGCTTCACGCATTGGAAGGCGCTGTGCATCTGCCGGAACAGGAACCGACCTTTACGGTATATGACGATATTCGTCAGAAACTCATTGCCCAGGGGATGCCTGCCGACCAGATCGCTTTTATCCATGAAGCCAATACCGAAGTGCGGAAAAAGGAGCTGTTCTCTAAAGTCCGTACCGGTCAGGTTCGTGTCCTTTTGGGCAGCACCGCCAAGATGGGCGCAGGCACCAATGTGCAGGACCGTCTGGTGGCACTTCATGATCTGGATTGTCCGTGGAGACCCGGAGACCTCGCCCAGCGCAAGGGGCGTATCGAGCGTCAGGGCAACCAGAACCCCCTTGTTCATGTGTACCGCTATGTGACCGAAGGAACCTTTGACGCATACCTTTGGCAGACGGTGGAGAATAAGCAGAAATTCATTTCCCAGATCATGACTTCTAAATCGCCGGTGCGCTCCTGCGATGATGTGGATGAAACGGCGCTTTCCTTTGCCGAGATCAAGGCTTTGTGTGCCGGAGACCCCCGTATCAAGGAGCGTATGGATTTGGATGTGGAGGTATCCCGCCTGAAACTGATGAAAGCCGACCACCAGAGCAAGCAATATCGTCTGGAGGACCAGCTGCTCAAATACTTCCCGGAGGAGATTGAAAAGCACAAAGGTTTTATCAAGGGCTTTGAATCCGATCTGGAGGTTTTGGCAGCTCACCCGCACCCAGAGGACGGTTTTGCTGGTATGGAGATTCGTGGAGACCTGCTGACCGATAAGGAGAACGCCGGTGCAGCCCTTTTGGATGCCTGCAAGGAGGTCAAAACCTCCGATCCGGTGCAGATCGGCAACTACCGGGGTTATGCCATGTCCGTGGAATTTTCCGCTTGGAAACAGGAGTATACGCTCCTGCTGAAAGGACAGATGACCCACCGGGCAACCCTTGGTACAGACCCTCGCGGAAATCTTACTCGTATCGACAATGCCCTCGCTCAGATGTCCCAGCGTCTGGAGGCGGCAAAGGCCCAGCTGGATAACCTCTATCAGCAGCAGGCTGCCGCAAAGGAGGAAGTCGGAAAGCCATTCCTTTATGAAGAAGAACTGAGAAGCAAAAACGCCCGTCTGGTGGAGTTGGATACCCTGCTCAACATCGACGGAAAGGGGCAGGCACACACCGAGTCTGTTGTTGCCAAAAGCACACGGACTTCGGTGCTGGATAACCTAAAACGACCGGTGCAACCCCGCAGTACAGACAAGAAACCAAAACAGCATGAGGAGGTGCGATAACATGAATACTAACGATCTGAATACAGCCCTTTATGAAAAGATGGCTGCCGAACAGGATAAGTTCCGGGACTGGCTGAAAAGCCAGCCCCCGGAAGAAATCCTGCACCACACCTATGAATATACTGTCCGTGAGGATATTGTGATGGCGATGGAGGAGCTGGAGCTGACCGACGCCCAGGCCAAGGCACTTTTGGAATCTCCCTCTCCATTGGCGGATGTGTACCGCTATTTTGAAAAGCTGGAGACCGGCTATATGGGTGTAATCCGGGACAGCATTGAAAGCCGTGCCGATGATGTATGCAGAGCCAAAGAGGAACTGCGAACAACACCGGTCTATCCCCACTCTGCCGCCTATGCGAGAGAACATGGGGAGCTGGAGCAGTACCGGGCTTCCAACAATGCAAATCTCCAATGCAAGGAGTCCATTGAAGCGGCGGTGCGGGAACACTTCGACGGAATGTATCTCAGTCACGATGCGGCAAAGGGTGTGATCGAGACCTATGGCATGGAGCGTGTGGCTATGGTTCTGGCTAACACCGTTCAGCTTCAGGACTGGGATGGGCGCTACTCCCGACGCAATAAGGAATGGGCTAAGACCATTCCCAACGAGAACCCCGAAACCGTCCGTTGTGGTTATGTCCTGAACAGCCACCCTGCTGTGCTGGATGGCTTTATTGATCTGGTGCGAGAAGAACAGCAGCGTAGCCGTACTCAGGGAGAAAAACTGCAACCGTCCCGCCCCTCAGTACGGGATAAGCTCAAACAGGAGCTGCCTGCCCATAAGCCTGCCGCCCCGAAGAAACGGGAGCCGGAGCGATAACTATGGCAAAGCGTAAGCGGGATATGCAATTAAACTTTAGAGTTTCAGCGGAGGAGCTTGCTGTGATTGAGCAAAAAATGTCTCAGTTTGGAACCTCCAACCGTGAAGCCTATCTAAGAAAAATGGCGCTGGATGGGTATGTAGTCAAGCTGGAGCTGCCGGAGCTGAAGGAGCTTGTTTCCCTGATGCGCCGAAGCAGCAACAACTTAAACCAGCTGACCCGTAAAGTGCATGAGACTGGGCGGGTTTATGATGCTGACTTGGAGGATATATCCCAGCGGCAGGAACAGTTATGGGAGGGCGTAGAGGAAATCCTTACTCAGCTTTCCAAACTTTTATAACAGGGATAGATACTCCATTTGCGGAGGGAGGAACGGCATTACTTCGCTGCTCCTCTCTCCGCTTTTTCTTTTTATCGGTATCCTTGTCTTTTGCCTGCCCATGCCGGATAATATGATTAGAAAAGATACCAAGAACGCTGCAAGGAGGAAATGACATGAAGATTTTGAAAGGGCTTTTGATGATTATAACTGCACCGGTCATTTTGGTGCTGACGCTTTTTGTCTGGCTCTGCACGGGGCTGATCTACATATCCGGTCTGGTGCTTGGTCTGCTCAGCACTGTAATTGCTCTGCTTGGCGTGGCTGTGCTTATTACCTATTCCCCGCAGAATGGTGTGATTTTGCTGGTTATGGCATTTTTGATTAGCCCTATGGGGCTGCCGTTGGCTGCAATCTGGCTGATGGGTAAGGTGCAGAGTTTGAAATTTGCCATTCAGGATTGGGTTTATGGATAAAAAATACGCAAAGCCACAAAATGCCAAACACCGTCTGTTAAATTTGGAAAGAGAAACTATATATCCAAAACTTTACTTTTGAACTAATATTGAATATAATATTAGTACGAAAGGAAGTGACATGATGGGACAATTTGAACAGCTGGATCAGATGCTAACAGCACAAGAAGGAATGCTGCGAACATCACAGGTCGTATCCTCTGGAATTTCAAAGCCGGTATTTTATGATTATGTGCGTTCACGAGATTTGGATAGAGTTGCACATGGGATTTATCTGTCCAAAGATTCCTGGGTGGATGCCATGTATCTGCTTCATTTGCGATTTGAACAAGCAGTATTTTCACATGAAACAGCTTTATTTTTTCACGATCTGACAGACCGTGAACCAATAGAATATACAGTTACGGTCAAAACTGGATGCAATCCAAGCAAAATGAAAGCAGAAGGCATTCAAGTTTTTACGATTAAAGCAGACTTACATGATGTAGGACTTACAACAGCGAAAACTCCGTTCGGGCATACTGTGCCGGTTTATGATATGGAGCGAACGATCTGTGATTTGCTCAGAAGCCGTAGCAGAATTGAAATTCAGACCTTTCAGGGAGCACTGAAAGCGTATGCCCGTAGAAAAGATAAGAACCTGCGAGCTTTAATGCAATATGCCGGGATGTTCAAGGTGGAAAAAATTTTACGACAGTATTTGGAGGTACTTTTATGATAAAAACAGCAAGGCAGCTTAAAGATTTAATACGAAACCTTTCCAGAGAAAAATCCGCAGATGCTCAGATTTTAATGAGGAACTACATGATGGAGCGTTTTTTGGAGCGTATTTCTCTTTCTGAGTATCGTGATAAGTTTATCTTAAAGGGTGGTATGTTGGTAGCGGCTATGGTTGGATTGGATGCCCGCTCTACGATGGATTTGGATGCAACCATAAAAGGAGCTAATGTTAATGTGGAGGATATTGAGAATCTAATTTTATCAATCGTAACTGTTCCGATTGATGATGGTGTTAAATTTCAGCTGAAAAGTATTTCGGAGATTATGGATGAAGCAGAGTATCCGGGGATTCGTGTCAGCATGAGTACAACATTCGATGGTGTAGTGACCCCTTTGAAAATTGATATTTCTACGGGAGATGCAATCACTCCAAGAGAGGTTCGGTATTCATTCAAACTTATGCTGGAAGATCGCTCCATTGATATTTGGGCTTATAATTTAGAAACTGTGCTGGCAGAAAAACTGGAAACCATTATTACCAGAACCACAACCAATACCCGCATGAGAGATTTCTACGATATTTACATTTTAGAACAGCTGCATGGAACCACGCTGAACCCGAAAATTTTACATGATGCGCTTCTGGCAACTGCTCATAAACGGGGATCGGAGAAGTATCTTAACCAGGCTGAAGAAGTTTTTGACGAAGTGGAAAATGATTCGGTTATGCAAAAACTTTGGGAGGCATACCGTAAAAAGTTTTCTTATGCTTCTGATTTGGAATGGGATGTGATTATGAAAGCAATTCGCAGGTTATATGTTCTTTGCGAGAAGGGCATCAGCTTATGAAAAAGCATGGACACTATTGTAAAGTTTGTGGTGAATACAAAGCCAACGAAAAATTTTCAGGCAAAGGTCATGCATCCCACATTTGTAAATCCTGTGCTTCGCTACCAGCAGAAACGCAGGCTGAACTGATGACACTGAATCGTCTTTTGAATCTTCCATGGAGGCTATCGAAAGAGCAGTTGTCCTGGCTGAAAAATCGACTAAAGGATAGGCGGCCTGATGTCCGTGCATTGGCGCAAGAGCAATATGAAATGAGATTTCCACCAAGACACTTAGAAGATGATGAGTTCAATTTTTTCGATGAAGAAAGTTTTATAGAATAGTGAAAGCGGTCTGCTACGGCAGGCCGTTTTCTTTTCGGGAAAGAGGTTTGACCTATGGCAACCACAAGAATCATGCCGCTTCATGTCGGCAAAGGCCGCACAGAAAGTCGGGCGATCAGTGACATCATCGACTATGTGGCCAATCCAAAGAAAACAGATAACGGCAGGCTCATTACCGGCTATGCGTGTGACAGCCGGACTGCGGATGCAGAGTTCCTTCTGGCAAAGCGGCAGTACCTTGCCACGACCGGACGAGTGCGCGGCGCGGATGATGTGATTGCCTATCATGTGCGCCAGTCTTTCCACCCCGGTGAGATCACTCCGGAAGAAGCAAACAGGCTGGGTGTGGAATTTGCCAAGCGATTCACCAAGGGTAATCATGCCTTTGTGGTCTGCACTCACATAGACAAGTCGCACATTCATAATCACATTATCTGGTCATCGGTCAGCTTAGAATATGACCGGAAATTCCGAAACTTTTGGGGCAGCACCAAGGCAGTCCGACAGTTAAGTGACACCATCTGCATTGAAAACGGACTGTCTATTGTAGAGAATCCGAAACCTCACGGAAAGAGCTATAACAAATGGCTGGGCGATCAGGCAAAGCCCTCTCACCGAGAGCTGCTTCGTGTGGCGATTGACAATGCATTATCACAAAGTCCTGCTGACTTTGAGGAGCTGCTGAGGCTGCTGCAAGAGTCCGGCTGTGAGGTATCAAAGCGCGGAAAATCATATCGCCTGAAGCTCCCCGGTTGGGAGAAAGCCGCCCGTATGGACAGCCTGGGCGAAGGATATGGATTAGATGATTTGCAGGCGGTTCTCTCCGGGAAGAAAGCGCATACCCCACGAAAGAAAGTGGTCGCACAGGCAGAGCCGCCGAAGGTCAATCTGCTGGTGGACATTCAGGCAAAATTGCAGGCAGGAAAAGGTGCTGGCTATGCTCGATGGGCTAAGGTTTTCAATCTGAAACAAATGGCACAGACCATGAATTACCTGTCAGAGAATAACCTGTTGGAGTATGCGATTTTAGAAGAAAAGGCTGCGGCTGCCACGGCACATCACAATGAGCTTTCGGTGCAGATCAAAGCGGCTGAAAAGCGCATGGCAGAGATTGCTGTTCTGCGTACTCACATTGTAAATTATGCCAAGACCCGTGAGGTCTATGTGGCATACCGCAAGGCAGGATATTCTAAGAAATTCCGGGAAGAACATGAGGAAGAAATTCTGCTCCACCAAGCTGCTAAGAATGCCTTTAATGAGATGGGCGTCAAGAAGCTGCCCAAGGTCAAAGAGTTGCAGACGGAGTACGCAAAATTGCTGGAAGAAAAGAAAAAGACCTATGCCGAGTACCGGCGTTCCCGTGAGGAAATGCGGGAGCTTTTAACGGCAAAGGCCAATGTGGATCGAGTGCTGAAAATGGAGGTAGAACAGGATGTTGAAAAAGAAAAAGACCACGGCCAGCGATAAGCTGGTCCTGGTCAAAAGCGTTCGCAGAACGCGCAGCCACAGAATGAAATTCTGTGTTCAAAGGGGCTTGGGGGCACTGCCCTCAACAAGCAGTTTGTGGCGAAATGGATAGCCACAAGCATTGCTTGCCACAATATGCTGCGCATAAAATGAAAAAACTAACGACGGGACGCTTACTGCCTCCTATCGTTAGTTTTCTGTGTTTAAGCGACTTATAAAACCAATCAGCATAATCAGATCGTCATCTGACATCTTTCTCATTCCGTCCAAAGCCTTCTTGATAAGCTGAGGGTTATTCTCCTGTGCATCAAAAAATTGAAGCGGCGTGATTTCAAAATACTCACAGATGTTGAGAAACTGCTTCATAGACGGCATAGAACGCCCGGAAGAAATCGCCTGAATATAGCTTCTGTTCTGCCCTAACTCCATGCTCATCTGATATTCTGAAACGCCTTTTTTCAATCGTAATTCTGTGATTCGATTGCGGATAAATTCTTCGTCCATACGCTCACCTCTCTGCTCTTTTAGCATAGCAGAAAGCAATTCTTGATACTTCGTATGTGTTGTGTTATAATTTTGTAATATAACCTTTATACGCATTATTATTTGCGTTATTTTTGCTTTATATGCGTAATCAAGGCAGTTATCAAGGGTGATTTGTATGAATCAGTATGCCTGTGCCATTACCGGCCACAGACCAACAAGATTTTGCTTTGGATATAATGAGGAAGATCCTCTATGCCAAAAGCTGAAAGAATGTCTCCTGGAGCAGTTTCGCATACTCCATGACGAGAAATTTGTCCGTACTTTTTTTGTCGGCGGTGCTCTTGGTGTAGATATGTGGGCTGGAGAACAGCTGCTGACATTGAGAGCACAAACAGGATACGAGGATATTAAAATTATCGTTGTAGTTCCCTTCATCGGCTATGACTCTAAATGGCCGGATCAGAGTAAACATAGATTGAAAAAGCTGATCCAAAACGCAAACGATTCTATTGTTATTTCACACTCTGCGGATGTTTCCAGTTATAAAAAAAGAAATTATTATATGGTCGATCATGCAGAGTACCTTATCGGTGTGTTTGATAATCAGAAAAAGCTGCGCTCAGGTACAGCACAGACAGTCAACTATGCCTTGCATCAGGGAAAAGTAATCACTCTGATCCATCCAGACACTATGGAGATAACAGCCCCTGCGCCTTAACAAATTCACAAAAATTTTTCATTAGCATTTCCAACAAAATATTTTCATTGAAGGGGTGCTGTGATATAATAAGATATAAAACTACGCTCAGAACAAATGGTGCCGCTATGAACAAATATATTGGACAGCAATTTGCTGCTTTAAGATACGAAAAAAATATTTTGGTTGTTGAAGAAACTACATCTGCTGGTGGATGCGGCTCCTTCAACGCGGCTTCTTCATGTCCTGCGTCAGCCTGTCTTTATGACAGTGCGGCGTGGGGCTTTTTTATTGCCTGAAAGGAGTATGAGAACATGAGTCTGAAATATACCTGCCCCAGCTGTGGAACCCCATTGGGTTATGAGGGATTGTGTTGGAAATGTAAGTGCGAGCAAGAACGGCAAGCTGCTCTGGCCTGGATGCCGGAACAAATTGTCGAAAAACAAAGAAACTTGATACAGAACATCCAGAGGCTG
>OWIC01000373.1_pt1 | contig 30221 bp, 31 predicted proteins | sample 1732791 | NCBI WGS metagenome assembly OWIC01 (sample SAMN05065754, study PRJEB22554) | human gut metagenome | biome: ENVO:2100002; feature: ENVO:00000062; material: ENVO:00002003 | host: Homo sapiens | place: USA
TTTTACGGAGGTGTTTCCAATGCAGAGCAACTGATGTATAAGAAATCTTGTGTATACTCTAAAAGTAAAGAAGGAAAATTAAAATAGCTAGTGAAAAAATATCTCGTAGAATTTTTTTGAAAGCAAGTGGGATTGTGGCTCTTTCTTCAATGGAGCTTAACTCTGGGCTGACTGCTTTTGCAGATAATCAAAGTGATGGAAGCAAATCTCATATCGAGAGATACCATAGATACGATTTTGATACAAATAAATTGATTATCCCGAAAAATGCTTGATTTACGGGCATTTCCGCAGGATTGCAGCTTGAATTTACTACTCATTTACTACTTTTAACGGAAAGAGCTTTGATATGCTTTTGAAGCTCCTGCGGACAATCCGGTAAGCAACGCACATCAGCATTGACCTAACATAAATTGAAAGACTTTATATTGCACCGCATAGGCGGCGTTTCTCACTTCCAACACAGGAAGAACAGGAACGCCGCTTTTTTCATGCCCTTTGTTACGCAGTAGGGGCAGAAAAAGCCTTGATTTACGCGGCTTTGCGGGCGCGGTTTTCGGCGGGTAGGGGATTTATACCTTTTCCCTCAAAATCGCGTTTCTACTGCGTAACAAATCCACAGCAAAGGAGCTATGTACTATGGCAGTTTTCAGAGTAGAACGCAACAAGGGCTATACCGTAATGAGCAACCACCACTTACGCAACAAGGAACTGACCTTAAAGGCAAAAGGGCTGTTATCACAAATGCTGTCCTTGCCGGAGGATTGGGATTATACCCTTGCGGGACTATCCCATATCAACCGGGAAAGTATCGACGCTATCCGCACCGCCGTATGGGAGCTTGAAAAAGCCGGATATATCACAAGGCGGCAAGGACGCGACGATAAAGGCAAAATGACCGCCATTGAATACACCATTTACGAGCAGCCGCAGACCCCGCCGGAGTTGGAAAACCCGATATTGGAAAATCCAACAGCGGATAAGCCGATATTGGAAAATCCGACAACGGATAAACCGACGACGGAAAATCCAACGCAATTAAATAAAGATATACAAAAGACTGACTTATCAAAAAAAGAAAAATCAATTACAGAGGGATTAAGTACCCATTCCATTCCTATCCTTTCCCCTTACCCCTCTCCTTTGGAGGACACAGCGGCAGAGCCGCCGGAACGGAAGCGAAAGGAAGCGGCAGCACAGAGCGCGTTTGATATTTACGAGGAAATCATCAAGGACAATATCAGCTATGACGCTCTTGTACAGGACAGGAGCCTTGACAAAGACCGTCTGGACGAGATTGTTGACCTCATACTTGAAACGGTATGCACCGCACGAAAGACTATCCGCATTGCGGGGGACGATTACCCGGCAGAGCTTGTAAAAGCAAAGTTTATGAAACTTGACAGCGAGCATATCCGCTTTGTCCTTGACTGTATGAGCGAGAACACCACCAAAATCCGCAACATCAAACAGTATCTACGGGCGGTACTGTTCAATGCCCCGTCCACAATCGGGAATTATTACACTTCCCTTGTCGCTCACGACATGGCGAGCGGCGCACTGGCACCAAAGAAACCGAAGTACGGCGACCCCGACTATTATTCATGCAGACCGGGCGAAAGCCTGTAAACATCAAAATCACAAGGAGGATTTTTTATGGCACAGAAAACAGGAGCTTTGATTTTTGACGAAACCGCTGACCGCTACGACATTCGCTTTGACCTTGCCGACTATTACGGCGGGCTGCATTGCGGCGATTGCTTTGACGTGTTCGTGCGGGGCAAATGGAAGCCGACCCGGATTGAAATGAACCCGTCGCAGGAATGGTATCTTGTGGGAGTGCGGGCGCACGACCTTAACGGGCTGCGGGTACGGATTTAATCAGATATTGGGTGTGACGGGACAGCATGAAACGGCTGTCCTTTTTTACGCCCTTAATCCTATCATCATGCGAAAGGAGGACACAGATTGCAAGATGAAATCAACGAAAAGACCATAGCCCTTTACATCAAGACCGGGAAGCTGACCGCGCAGACGCTTCAAAAGGCTATGAAATCGCTGCTTGCACAGGGCAAAAAGCAGATTGCCAAACCGCCACAGGGCAAGCAGAGCCTAAAGCAGCTTATGAAGCAGAACACAGGTGTTTCCAACATTGAGATAACCGAGGGCAATATCAAAGCCTTTGAGAGTACGGCGAAAAAGTACGGTATCGACTTTGCGCTGAAAAAGGACACGACGGAAAACCCGCCCCGCTACCTTGTGTTCTTCAAAGGGCGGGACGCTGACGTGCTGACCGCAGCCTTTAAGGAGTTTTCCGCAAAGAAGCTGACGCAGGAGAAAAAGCCCTCTATCCGAAAGCTGCTGTCTACTCTCAAAGAAGCTGCACAGGGCAAGAACGCACAGCGGGCAAAGGTCAAGAACAAGGACAGGGAGGTATCACTATGAAGCCGGAAATCAAAAAGCTGCTTATCCTAAATGCCCCCTATCTGCTCTTTGTCTACCTGTTTGACAAGGTTAGCGCAGCGGTTCGCCTTGCCCCCGGCGCAGACATGAGCGCGAAGCTCTTACACTTGGGGAACGGCTTTACCGCCGCTTTTTCCAGTATCGCGCCGAGCCTGCACCCCGCCGATCTGCTTATCGGCATTGCGGGAGCGGTCATTGTCCGGCTGATTCTCTACTTCAAGGGCAAGAACGCGAAGAAATACCGGAAAGGCATGGAATACGGTTCTGCACGTTGGGGCGGCGCGGAGGACATAAAGCCGTATATCGACCCTGTTTTTGAAAATAACGTACTGCTGACACAGACCGAAAGGCTGATGATGAGCAGCCGACCGAAGCAGCCGAAGTACGCAAGGAACAAGAACATTCTTGTTATCGGCGGTTCCGGCAGCGGCAAGACCCGCTTTTTCGTGAAGCCCAACCTCATGCAAATGCACAGCTCTTACGTTGTCACAGACCCGAAAGGCACCGTCCTAATCGAGTGCGGGAAGCTCTTGCAGCGGGGCGGCTACAAGATAAAAGTGCTGAATACGATTAACTTCAAAAAATCCATGAAATATAATCCCTTTGCGTATCTTAGGAGTGAAAAAGACATTTTAAAGTTAGTCAATACCATTATTGCGAACACCAAAGGCGACGGGGACAAATCCGGCGAGGATTTTTGGGTAAAAGCGGAAAAGCTCTACTACACCGCACTTATCGGCTACATCTGGTATGAAGCCCCAGACGAGGAAAAGAACTTTACGACGCTGCTTGAAATGATAAATGCGTCGGAAGCCCGCGAGGACGACGAGGACTTTAAGAACCCGGTTGACCTCATGTTTGACCGTCTGGAAGAAAAAGACCCGGAGCATTTTGCAGTCAAGCAGTACAAGAAATACAAACTTGCGGCGGGCAAGACCGCGAAAAGCATACTTATTTCCTGCGGCGCAAGGTTAGCCCCCTTTGACATTCGGGAGCTGCGCGAGCTAATGGAAACCGACGAAATGGAGCTTGACACTTTGGGGGACAGGAAAACGGCATTGTTCGTTATCATCTCCGACACCGACGACACGTTTAATTTTGTTGTTTCCATTCTCTACACACAGCTTTTCAATCTGCTTTGCGATAAGGCAGATGATGAATACGGCGGGCGGCTGCCTGTTCATGTGCGCTGCCTGTTAGATGAATTTGCGAATATCGGACAAATCCCGAAGTTTGAAAAGCTCATAGCGACCATACGAAGCCGGGAAATCTCGGCTTCTATCATTTTGCAGAGCCAGTCACAGCTAAAGGCAATCTACAAGGACAACGCCGATACCATAGTCGGCAACTGCGACACGACCCTTTTCTTGGGCGGCAAGGAGAAAACGACGCTCAAAGAAATATCGGAAATCTTAGGCAAGGAAACGATTGACAGCTTCAATACTTCCGAAACCAGAGGGCGGGAGCTTTCGCATGGGCTGAACTATCAGAAGTTGGGAAAGGAGCTTATGACACAGGACGAAATCGCGGTTATGGACGGCGGCAAGTGTATCTTGCAGCTTAGGGGCGTGCGCCCGTTCTTTTCGGACAAATTCGACATAACGAAGCACCCGAAATACAAGTACCTGTCCGACGCTGACCCGAAAAATACCTTTGACATGGAAAAGCATTTAAGACGCCGCCCCGCTGTCGTGAAGCCCGACGAAGTATTTGACTATTACGAAATCGACGCTTCCGAGCTGCCGGAGGACACCGACCATGAATGAGCCGACCGGGAAGAAATCGGCAGACAAAAAAATCATTTCCCTTGCAGATGAAAGGAAGCGGCGGGAATTGCAGCCATTCATCAGGACTTGTGAAGCCCTGTATCAAAACCATTGCTTACAGGAGGTCAACGACCATGAGCAGACAGAAAAAGAAAACAGATGATATGCAGCGTGAAAGCTATTTTACGAAGATGATAGAAAAGACCGAGAACGCTATGCGGGAGTACCAACAGGAGCGCGGCGGGGAGCATTGTCTTTTTGTTACCGAGTATGTCCGGCGCAAGGGCTTTCTTTTGGAGCAGTAACGCGGCGGGAAGCCGCTTCAAAGCGATAAGCCGGGAAACGGAAAGGAGGGATTGAAGCAATCACAATCACTATCGGCTACATGATACGCGCCCCTACTTCCGGCGCAGTACACAGCGGCAAGAGCCGCGCAGCCTTACAAACTTACAACTGAATACCGCTGCGCCGCAGACATTTAGGCGGCGTGGGGAACCCGCCCTATCCGGCGGGCTTATGACCGCGGCAGTTATGAAAACTGGCCGCCGTTTTTTTGCCCTTTTTTCGGGCAGCCGCACAGCGGCAGAAAAGGAGAAATTTTATGGCATTTTTTAATTCGGCAGTAGGCGTTTTGCAGACACTCGTTATCGCTCTTGGAGCTGGTCTTGGTATCTGGGGCGTTATCAACCTCATGGAGGGCTATGGAAATGACAATCCCGGGGCTAAGAGCCAGGGCATGAAACAGCTTATGGCGGGCGGCGGCGTTGCCCTTATCGGCATGACCCTTGTACCCCTGCTTTCCGGCCTGTTCGGTTAAGAAGCGCGGGTAAAGGATTATGCAGAGCATACTTGACGCGATTAACGAATGGATAAAGGGAATCCTTATCGGAGCTATCAACGGTAATCTGTCAACTATGTTCGGGGACGTAAACGAAAAAGTCGGCACTATCGCCGCAGAGGTAGGCAGGACCCCGCAAGCGTGGAACGCAAGCATATTTTCCATGATACGGACGTTATCGGAAAACGTGATTGTTCCCATTGCGGGGCTTGTCATTACCTATGTCCTTTGCTATGAGCTTATCAGCATGGTAACGGAAAAGAACAATATGCACGATATTGACACGTTCATGTTCTTCAAGTGGATTTTCAAAGCGTTTGTCGCAGTCTACCTTGTGACACACACCTTTGATATTACTATGGCGGTGTTCGATATGGCGCAGCACGTCGTTTCCGGCGCAGCGGGGGTAATCGGCGGCAGCACAAATATAGATGTTGCCGCCGCCCTCGGCTCCATGCAGGACGGGCTTGACGCAATGGAAATCCCCGAACTGCTCTTACTTGTCATGGAAACAAGCCTTGTGAGCTTGTGCATGAAAATCATGTCCGTACTGATAACCGTTATCCTCTACGGCAGAATGATTGAGATTTACCTTTACTGTTCGGTATCGCCTATCCCGTTTGCAACAATGACAAATAGAGAATGGGGACAGATAGGCAACAACTACTTAAAATCCCTGTTCGCCCTCGGCTTTCAAGGCTTTCTCATTATGATATGCGTCGGCATTTATGCGGTCTTAGTAAACAGCATGATTGTAGCGGACAACCTGCACAGCGCGATTTTCTCCCTTGCAGCTTATACCGTTATCCTCTGTTTCTCCCTGTTCAAATCCGGCGCACTTGCAAAGTCGATTTTTTCCGCACACTAACGCCCGCGTCAAGGGTAGGGTGGAGATTTTGCAAAGCAAAATACGACCCGACCTTTACGCGGTCAATCACATATCCTGTATATCGGCAAAGGGCATAAACTGACCTTTGCCTTGACTGCCCCTATGGGAGCTTACAGGAATACATCAACCATGAAAGGAGGTTTTTTCTTGGCGTATGTACCCGTACCCAAAGACTTATCCAAAGTTAAAACAAAAGTAGCGTTCAATCTGACAAAACGGCAGATTGTTTGTTTTGCGGTAGCTCTGCTCTTAGGGCTTCCGCTTTTCTTTTTACTCAAAGACAGCGCAGGCACAAGCCTTGCGTCAATGGCAATGATTGCCGTCATGCTGCCCTGTTTCCTGCTTGCCATGTATGAGAAACACGGACAGCCCCTTGAAGTCGTGATTAAGCACATCATACAGACGCGCTTTTTAAATCCAAAAGAACGACCATACAGAACTGAAAATCTATATGCTGCCCTTGAACGGCAGCGCAAACTCGAAAAGGAGGTATTAACGATTGCAAAAGGAACCCGTAAAAAAGACACAGGGAAAAAGCAGCACAAGGGCTAACCCGCCCCACAAGCTGACCCGCGCCGAGAAAAAGCAGATTGCCGAAGTCATAAGACAGGCAAAGGGCGACGGGAAAGCCCACACCGCGCAGCAGACAATCCCCTATATCCAGATGTACCCGGACGGGATATGCAAAGTTACGGAGAAGAAATACAGTAAATCCATTGTCTTTGAAGATATTAACTATCAGCTTGCACAGGCAGACGACAAGACCGCCATTTTTGAATACTGGTGTGACTTCCTCAATTACTTTGACGCTTCCGTTTCGGTGCAGCTCTCTTTCATCAATCAGGGGACGCAGAACGGAGAAGCGGAAAAAGCTATCAATATCCCCGCACAGGACGACGCTTTCAACTCTATCCGCAGCGAATACGCGGATATGCTGAAAAATCAGCTTGCAAAGGGCAACAACGGGCTTGTGAAAGCAAAATACATTACCTTTGCTATTGAAGCCGACAGTCTGGCGGCGGCAAAATCCCGCCTTGCCCGTATCGAAACCGACGTACTCAATAACTTTAAGCTCTTGGGCGTGTCCGCCCGCCCCATGACAGGCTATGAACGCTTGAAAATGCTGCATGGCATTTTCCACCCGGAGGGCGAGCCGTTCCGCTTTGATTTTTCATGGCTTGCCCCGTCGGGGCTTTCCACAAAGGACTTTATCGCCCCGTCCTCTTTCCAGTTTGGCGAGGGGCGCACGTTCCGCATGGGGCGTAAAATCGGCGCGGTATCGTTCCTTGAAATCCTTGCGCCGGAGCTGAACGACCGTATCTTATCCGACATACTGGACTTGGAAACGGGCGTTATCGTCAATCTTCATATCCGCAGTATCGACCAGACCGAAGCAATCAAGACTATCAAGCGGAAAATCACAGACCTTGACAAGATGAAGATTGAGGAACAAAAGAAAGCTGTCCGCAGCGGGTACGATATGGATATAATTCCGTCCGACCTTGCCACTTTCGGCAGCGAAGCGAAAAATCTCTTGCAGGATTTACAGAGCCGCAACGAGCGTATGTTTTTACTTACGTTCCTTGTGGTGAACATGGCAGACACGAAGCGCAAACTTGAAAATGACGTGTTCGCGGCGGCGGGCATTGCACAGAAGAACAACTGCGCCCTTACCCGCCTTGACTATCAGCAGGAAGCGGGGCTTATGTCTTCTATCCCTCTTGGGGAGAACCTTATCAGCATACAGCGGGGGCTTACGACGAGCAGTACCGCTATTTTTATCCCCTTTATCACGCAGGAGCTTTTTCAGACGGGCGCGGCCTTGTACTACGGCTTAAATGCCCTGTCTAACAACATGATACTCTGCGACCGCAAGCAGCTTAAAAATCCCAACGGCTTAATCTTGGGAACGCCGGGAAGCGGAAAATCCTTTGCCGCAAAGCGGGAAATGACAAATGCGTTCCTCATTACCGACGACGACATTATCATCTGCGACCCGGAAGCCGAGTATTTCTCCCTTGTGCAGCGGTTAAACGGTCAAGTTATCCGTTTGTCACCTACGGGCAAGGGCATTGACGGGAAGCCCCAGTATGTGAACCCTATGGACATCAACTTAAATTACAGCGAGGACGACAGCCCCCTTGCATTAAAATCTGACTTTATCCTGTCCTTGTGTGAGCTTGTCGTCGGCGGCAAGGAGGGCTTGCAGCCCGTCGATAAGACCGTCATTGACAGGGCGGTTCGGAATGTGTACCGCCCGTTCCTTGCAGACCCCGACCCGGCAAAAATGCCGATTTTGGGCGACCTCTACGACGAGCTTTTGAAGCAGCCGGAGCCGGAAGCCGCGCGGATCGCCGCAGCATTGGAGCTTTACGTTTCCGGTTCTCTGAATGTATTCAACCACAGGACGAATGTAGAGCTTTCAAACCGTCTTGTCTGCTTTGACATTAAGCAGCTTGGAAAGCAGCTTAAAAAGTTAGGTATGCTCATTGTGCAGGACCAGGTATGGAACAGGGTAACGGTCAACCGGGCAGAAAAGAAATCGACCCGCTACTACATGGACGAATTTCACTTGCTTTTGAAAGAGGAACAGACCGCAGCTTACAGCGTGGAAATCTGGAAGCGTTTTCGTAAATGGGGAGGTAAACAAAGGCTGCACCTTAAATCTTGCAATCGGGTGCAGCTATTGCCGTCTTAACCGGAGCCGATAAAAACGGTTAAGAGTACCAGCGGAGAAGAAGCCGGGAAAGGTTTTGCAATCCTAATCCGAGTGGAAGTATCTGGATAATACCAGATACACACGCAACGCATAGGGCTTGAACCCCGATTTGCAACAGTTGGGAATATAACAGCCCCACGAGTCCCCGCTATCGTATCGGCAAGACAGAAAATGTCTTGATAAAAAGATATGCTATGCCGGGTGTGAAGTAACACACCGCTGAAAATGGGTGAAAACCCCGGAGGAACGAATAAAAAGTCGTTCGATAATCACAATCAGATACCCACAGCAATTACGCAAAACGTCAAAGATTTGCTTGCTTCCCGCGAAGTGGAAAATATCTTTGAAAACTCTGATTTTGTCCTCATGCTCAATCAGGCCGCCGGCGACCGGGCTATCCTTGCAAAGCAGCTCAATATCTCCCCGCAGCAGATGAAGTATGTAACCCACACCGAAGCGGGCGAGGGGCTTATCTTCTACGGGAACGTGACGCTGCCCTTTGTAGACCGCTTCCCGAAAGACACCGAGCTTTACAAGGTTATGACGACGAAGCCGGAGGAAGTGAGCGAAGCATGACAGCAGAATTAAAGACAGACACCATTATCAACCGTGACGCGCTCTTTGCCTTGCAGGAACTTCCAGATGAAAGTGTGCATTGCTGCGTCACAAGCCCGCCCTACTATGCACTTAGGGACTATGGGCTTACTATGCAGATTGGACGGGAGGACACGCCGGAGGAATACATTGAACGGCTTGTTGCCGTATTCCATGAGCTAAAGCGCGTCTTACGTTCTGACGGTACATTCTGGCTGAATATCGCAGACACCTACTGCGGTACAGGAAGCAAGGGCTACCATGCAGACCCGAAGAATCCCAAAGGCAGGAACGGACAGCAGCTTGCAAAGAATAACCGCGTTCCCGGCTGCAAGCAAAAGGACTTAATCGGTATTCCGTGGCTACTTGCCTTTGCCCTACGCGCTGACGGGTGGTATCTACGGAGCGACATTATCTGGCAGAAAGAAAACCCTATGCCGGAGAGCTGCAAAGACCGACCGAGCCGCTGCTATGAACACATTTTCCTGCTTACGAAGTCAAAGAAATACTACTATGACGCTGCCGCCATTGCCGAGCCGATAGCCCCCACAACGGCGGCGCGGTACCGGACAGGACGCGGCACAGGACACAAATATGCGGATGAAGTACCCGGACAAGGCAAGGTACAGGGTATCAACCGCACAAGGAACGGCGGCTATTATGACGAAGCCCTTATGCCTACCATGCGGAACAAGCGGGACGTGTGGCTTATCAATACCGTACCATACAGCGGCGGGCATTTCGCCGCGTTCCCACCCAGACTTGCCGAAACCTGTATTAAGGCGGGCTGTCCGAAAGGCGGCGTTGTGATAGACCCCTTTTTCGGAAGTGGCACCGCAGGCAAAGCCGCAAAAGACCTTGACCGCCACTATATCGGCATTGAATTAAATATCGAGTATTGCGCCCTTGCGAGGGCGCGGATTGGAGGTGTAAAAACATGAAGCAGTACCGGGCGCGTGAGAAAATCACGCAGAAAATGACCCGCGAGGGAGCCGTCGAGGTAAACGCTGCCACAGGTAGAAAAAAGCGTATCAGTAACCGCATAAGGGACGCTGACCTTACAAAGAGCGAAGCTGCCCCAAAGCTGCCGGAGCAGGACGCGAATGCAGCACAGGACACAGCGGCACAGCCTTTCCCCGCTTCCTCTGACGCTTCCCCTCTGCCCCTTTCGCCGGACAGGGCGCAGCATGACACAGCCGCAGCGGAGCGCGTCATGGAACGTATCGACGCAGCCCATACCCGCGCCGCTTCCAAAAAGGCAGTACGGAAAGCACAGGAGGAAGCTACCGCACAGACAAAATCCCCACGCTTACAGTTTACCGAGGAAGAATTATCAACGCCGGAGCTTGAAACCTACATCAACAAATCCAACAAAGCCGCTGACCGTCTGGACGCAGCAAAGGCAGCTATCCCCAAAGAAAAGAAACTTGTTAAGGAGCGTACCTTTGATGAAGCCACAGGAAAAGCAAAGACCCGCTTACACTTTACCGAGCAGGAAAAGCCCATAGGCAGCAATAAGCCCCACAGCAGCCCGCTATCCCGCCCCGCGCAGGAAGCGGGTATTTTCGTCCACAACAAGATACATTCCGTGGAAAAGGACAATTCCGGCGTGGAGAGCGCGCACAAATCCGAAGAACTGGCAGAGCGCGGCGCAAAGTACGGGACGCGGAAAATCCGGGAGGGCTACCGCAGCCACAAGCTCAAACCCTACCGGGAGGCGGCAAAGGCAGAAAAAGCAGCGTTCAAGGCAAATGTGGATTTCCAGTACCATAAAGCCCTACATGATAACCCGCAGCTTGGGAGCAACCCCCTTTCCCGTTTCATGCAGAAGCAGCAGATCAAGCGGCAGTATGCAAAGGCGGCAAAGACGGGCGGCGCAGCTACCGCAAAGAAAGCCGCTGAAAATACCGCAAAGGCAGCAAAGGAAACGGCGAAAAAGACCGAACAGGCAGCGGCGTTTGTGGCAAGGCACCCGGCGGGCGTATGTATCGCCATTGCCGCGCTGCTCTTATTCATCATGGTATCGGCGGGGCTATCTTCCTGCGGGGCTATGTTTTCCGGCATGATGAACGGCGTACTTGGAACTTCTTACACGTCGGAGGACAGCGACCTTGTGGCGACGGAGAACAACTACGCCGCAAAGGAGAATGAGCTTCAGCAGCGGATTGATAATATCGAGTGGGACTATCCCGGCTATGATGAATACCGTTACGACCTTGACAATATCGGGCATAACCCGCACGAACTGGCTTCCTATCTGACCGCCCTTTTGCAGAGCTACACCCCGCAGAGCGCACAGGCAGAGCTAAACCGTGTCTTTAATAAGCAGTACACCTTGACGCTGACGGAAGAAATCGAAGTACGCTACCGTACCGAAACCCGGACAGGCACCCGCACCGTTACCGACCCGGAAACAGGCGAAACGAGTACGGAAACCTACGAATATGAGGTTGAAGTACCCTATAACTATTACATTCTCAATGTCAAGCTGACAAACAAACCGATTAACAGCTTTGTATCGGAGCTTTTGACCGCAGAGCAGCTTGAAATGTACCATACCTACATAGAAACGAGCGGCAATAAGCCTTTGATTTTCGGCGGCGGTTCTCCAGATGTGAGCGCGTCCGAGGATTTGAGCGGCGTACAGTTTGTGAACGGTACCCGCCCTGGCAACACCGCCATTGTAGATATAGCAAAGCAGCAAGTCGGCAATGTAGGCGGGCGGCCTTATTGGAGCTGGTACGGATTTAACAGCCGCGTGGAATGGTGTGCGTGCTTTGTGTCCTGGTGTTACGGGCAAATGGGCTTATCCGAGCCGCGCTTTGCCGCCTGCCAGTCACAAGGTATTCCGTGGTTTACCTCTCACGGGCAATGGGGCGACCGGAGCTATACAAACATTGCCCCCGGCGACGCTATCTTTTTTGACTGGGATTTAGACGGGAGCGCAGACCATGTAGGGCTTGTTATCGGCACAGACGGGAACCGCGTTTATACCGTTGAGGGCAATTCCGGCGACGCCTGTAAAATCAAGAGCTACCCCTTAGACTATGCCTGTATCAAAGGGTACGGGCTTATGAATTGGAACTGATAATAGACAAAAATCGAAAATCTGAAAGGAGAATTTATTTATGGCTATGAACAAAATTGAACGTATCGACAAGGAAATCGCAAAGACCCGTGAGAAAATCACGGAGTATCAGAACAAGCTGAAAGGACTGGAAGCGCAGAAAACCGAAGCGGAAAACCTGCAAATCGTACAGCTTGTGCGCTCCATGCGCCTTTCCCCCGCAGAGCTTGACGCTATGCTGTCCGGCGGCAGTATTCCCGGCATGGCTGCCGCGCCTGTTTCCGAAGAAGCCGCAGGCTATGACAATTACGAAGAACAGGAGGACAACGAGAATGAATAAGAAAATCCTTAGAACCTTTACCGCACTTTGCGCCGCGTTGCTGCTCATGGGCGGCGTTTCCGTTACCGCCTTTGCACAGACGCCGGAGGACGTGACCGACGACAGCGGCGTTATCTATGAGGAACCCGAAAAGGAAGAACCCCTTACGCCGGACGGGAACGCGACCCTTGTTGATGATTTCGGCGGCAACAAGCAGCTTATCACGGTTACGACGAAAGCCGGGAATTATTTTTATATCCTCATTGACCGGGACGACGAGGGCGAAAATACCGTCCATTTCCTCAATCAAGTAGACGACGCAGACCTTTTCGCACTCTTGGAGGACGGGGAAAGCACGACCACGCAGACGCCCGCTGTCTGCACCTGTACGGAAAAATGCGAAGCCGGAAAAGTCAATACTGCTTGCCCTGTATGCGCTACCAACATGACCGCTTGCAGCGGCACAGCCCCAGAACCGGAAGCCGAGGAACCGACCGAGCAGCCGGAAACAAAAAGCAATACGGGCGGGCTTGTGCTTTTCCTTGTCGTGGCACTTCTTGGCGGCGGGGGCGCACTCTACTACTTTAAGTTTATTAAGCGCAAGCAGAGCGTCAAAGGCAGCACCGACCTTGAAGATTTTGACTTTGAGGACTACGACGAGGACGAGCCGGAAGCTGATGAAACGGACACTTCCGAAGATGAAGAACAGGGGGACGAGGAATGAGCTATGCGTTAGTCATTGCAGAGAAACCGAGCGTGGCGCAGACTATCGCCGCCGCGCTTGGCGTTAAGGAGAAAAAAGACGGATATATCGAGGGAAACGGCTACCTCATTTCATGGTGTGTCGGTCACTTGGTACAGCTTGCGGAAGCTGCCGCCTACGGCGAGCAGTACAAAAAGTGGAGCTATGACAGCTTACCCATTCTGCCGCAGGAATGGCAGTATGCCGTTGACCCGGACAAGGGAAAACAATTCAAGACCTTGAAAGACCTCATGCACCGCGCCGACGTTTCCGAAGTCGTCAATGCCTGCGACGCCGGGCGCGAGGGGGAATTGATTTTCCGCTTTGTCTATGAAGTGGCAGGCTGCAAAAAGCCCATGCGCCGCTTGTGGATTTCCTCAATGGAGGACACGGCGATTAAGGCGGGCTTTGAGAACTTAAAGGACGGGCGGGACTATGACCCGCTCTTTGCGTCTGCTCTCTGCCGCGCAAAGGCTGACTGGCTTATCGGCATTAACGCCACCTGCCTTTTTTCCTGCCTGTATAATAAGACCTTGAATGTGGGGCGCGTCCAGACCCCGACCTTAAAAATGCTTGTTGACCGGGACGCCGCTATTACATCTTTCAAGAAAGAAAAATACTACCATGTGCGCTTATGTCTATCCGGCGCAGAAGCGGTAAGCGCGAAGATCTGCGCCGCAGAGGAAGCAAAGGAACTGAAAGCAGCCTGCGAAGCGTCACAGGCCGTTTGCGTTTCCGTCGTGAAAGAAAAGAAAAATGCAGCCCCGCCGAAGCTCTTTGACCTTACTTCTTTACAGCGGGAAGCAAACCGCATTTTCGGTTATACGGCGAAGCAGACCCTTGACCTTGCACAGACCCTATATGAAAAGCGGCTGCTTACTTATCCGAGGACGGACAGCAGCTTTCTGACCGACGACATGGAGGAAACGGCGGCAAGGGTTATCGCCCTGTTATGCGGCAAGCTCCCCTTTATGGAGGATGTGAACTTTTCGCCGGAAATTGCAAGAGTGCTGAACAGTAAAAAGGTATCAGACCACCATGCAATCATTCCCACTATGGAGCTTGCAAAAGCCGACCTTGCCGCGCTGCCGGAGAGCGAGAAAAATATCCTTACCCTCGCCGGAGCGCGGCTGCTCTTTGCTACTTCCGCGCCGCATATCTTTGAAGCAGTCACAGCGGTTTTCTCCTGCGCCGGAGCTGACTTTACCATGCGTGGAAAGACCGTACTTATCGACGGTTGGAAAGACCTTGAACGTCGATACCGGGCGACGCTGAAAGAGAAACCGGAAACCGACGACGGGGAAAATGCAGATGTGACGCTGCCGGAATTTTCAGAGGGACAGAGCTTTGAAAGCCCCGCCGCAAGGGTAACGGAGCATGACACAACGCCGCCGAAGCCCCACAATGAAGCGTCTTTGCTTTCTGCTATGGAACGCGCAGGAAATGAGGACACCAACCCGGACGCGGAACGCCGGGGGCTTGGCACTCCCGCCACCCGCGCCGCTGTCATTGAAAAACTGGTAAAGGGCGGCTTTGTGGAGCGAAAGGGAAAGCAGCTTATCCCGACCAAAGACGGGAATAACCTTATCTGTATTCTGCCGGACAAGCTCACTTCCCCGCAGCTTACCGCCGCATGGGAAAATAATCTGACACAGATTGCAAAGGGAGCCGCAGACCCAGACGAATTTTTATCCGGCATTGAAGCTATGGCAAGGGAGCTTGTGCAGACCTACGCTGCCGTACTGGACGACAAAAAGGATTTATTCAAAGCAGAGAAGCCGGAAATCGGCAAATGCCCCCGCTGCGGTTCCCCCGTCTATGAGGGCAAGAAAAACTACTATTGTTCCAACAGGGATTGTGCTTTTACCATGTGGAAAAATGACCGTTTCTTTGAGGAACGCAAAATTGCCTTTTCCCCGAAGATTGCAGCCGTACTCCTTAAATCCGGCAAAGTGAATGTCAAAAAGCTGTATTCCCCGAAAACAGGCAAAACCTACGACGGAGCGATTGTTTTAGCCGATACGGGCGGAAAATACGTCAACTACCGTATTGAGCTACCGAAGAAGAAATAACTTGAATAGCAAGCATAGGAAACGGGTACCCGTTTCCGTAAATCCCCCGTTTTCGTCTGACGACGATTGCGGGGGATTTTGCTTGTTGGGAAGTTTCCCAAACCCTCTAAAAATCTTCAAAAATCTTTGGCAAAAAGCGCGGGCGCACCGTAGTAGGGCTATGTAACCAAAAATGCAGCGTCCGCGCTGCCATACGCGAAAGGAGGTTTTACACATGGCAAGTCTGCGTGACACCGTAAAAGAATATCAGGAAGAACTTAGGAACGGTATCGCATGGGTGGCGTTCTGGAAAGAGGGACGCTCTTGGAACGCCGAGTATTTTCATCTTGATGTGACAGGCACCCTTTACCCGGAGGACAGGAGCCGGTTAGAGGAAATCAAAGCGGCTGACCCCGCCGCCGTTATCCTAAATGGCTACTACTGCGGGCAGTTAGGCGAGGATATGAGCCTTGACGAGCTGACCGCCGGAGTACGCTACCACTATGAGAACAGCAGGAATGACCTTGACGGATTTATCGAAGCCCACGACGACAGGCTTCCCCCAGAGCTTGTCGAAAAAGCCAGAGCCGTCGCCCATGCTGCGGGGCTTCCCTTTTCCGAAAAGCCTTACCGGGACGACGAAGATTTTGACCCTTATATTTTTGACGGGAGCATGAGCATAGAGGACTACGAGCTTATGCACCGCTTAATGAATGAAGAAAGGAGAGGACGAATGAGCGAACAATTTTCAATTCTGATTGACAGCCGCACCCGCTTTGAAACAGGCGAGCCGGGCGGCGTGTGGCTTTCCATGCCGACCACAACGGAGCAGCTTCACGAAGCTATGCAGCGTGTCGGCATTACTGCGGATAACCCGCAGGACTTTTTCGTCAATGGCTTTGCAAATACCGAACAGCAGCCCTTTGATGTGCCGCTTTCCGTTATCCAGAGCGCAAGCATGGACGAACTGAACTACTTAGGCAATCTGCTTTCCATGCAGAGCGACGAGGACAGGGACAAGTTTACGGCGGCGGTAACTCTTGGGGAACACGCCGGGAATATCAAAGACCTTATCAACCTTGCACAGAATCTTGACTGTTACTGGATTTATCCTACCGTACAGAATGAAGAAGATTACGGGCATTACCTTATCGAAGAACTGGACGAATTAGAGCTGCCCGAAGAAGCAAAAAAGTATTTCATGTATGAGGACTACGGGCGGGACGCTGCGAGGGGTGACGGGGGACGCTTTACGGAACAGGGCTACATCTACAACAACAAGAACACCTTTACAGAATGGTACAACGGGAAAGAAAGCGACATACCAAAAGAATATAAGGTTATGAGCTTCCTGCAGCGGTCACGCCCCGACCCGTCAAAGGTGGAAATGGACGCAGCCGCACCGGGACTGGAAACGGCACAGGAGAAAGCGCAGCCACAGGAGCCGCGCCCCGTTATCCCTATCGTGCTGACGAGTGAGAAGCCCGCCGAGAAATTAAAAGAGATTACCGACCGTCTGGAACAGGGCATTACAGAACTTTTTGACAGCGAGCGTTACAAAGAATATCTGCGTGTCATGTCAAAGTTTCATAATTACAGCTTCAACAATACGCTGCTTATCGCCATGCAGAAGCCGGACGCTTCCCTTGTGGCGGGCTTTTCTTCTTGGAAAAATAACTTTGGGCGAAACGTGATGAAAGGACAAAAGGGAATCAAAATCATTGCCCCGTCGCCATACAAAGTCAAACAGGAAATGAAGAAAATCGACCCCCACACACAGCAGCCTATTATCGGGAAAGACGGAAAGCCCGTCACCGAGGAAAAGGAAATCACGATACCCGCCTATAAGGTAGTATCTGTTTTTGACGTATCACAGACCGAGGGGAAAGAGCTTCCCGACATTGCAGTAGATGAACTGACGGGCGACGTTGACCGCTACAAGGATTTTTTCGCTGCCCTTGAAAAGACTTCCCCCGTTCCTATCGGCTTTGAGAAAATCGAGGGCGGCGCACATGGCTATTATCACTTGGAGGACAAGCGCATTGCTATTAACGAGGGTATGAGCGAGCTGCAAACCTTGAAAACGGCAATCCATGAAATCGCCCATGCGAAGCTGCACGATATTGACCTTAACGCCCCAAAGGAAGAACAGCCGCCCCGCGTTGACAGGCGCACCCGCGAAGTTGAAGCGGAAAGCGTCGCTTATACTGTCTGCCAACACTACGGGCTTGATACGTCGGACTATTCTTTCGGTTATGTCGCCGGGTGGAGCAGCGGGCGTGAGCTTGCCGAACTGAAAAGCTCCCTTGAAACAATCCGCAGCGCAGCCGCCGAGATTATCAATTCCATTGACGCTAATATCGCGGAGCTGCAAAAGGCACAGGATAAGGAGCAGGCCGCCGGACAGGATCAGCCGGACAAGGAAGAAAACACCACGCCACAGCAGCCGGAGCCGGAAGCTACTGCACAGGACAAAGCCGCCTTTACCCCCGAAACAATTTACAAAGTACGCCGCAATCCTTACAGCGACAGTCGGGAGAACAGCTATATTTTACAGGAGTATGTTTTTACACAGGGAAGTCCGACCGCGAAAATGGGCGACGCTCTGTATATCGGCACAATGGAAAAATGCCGCGAGCTTATGGGGCAGCTCAAAAGCGGCGAGCTGACCGAGGGACAGGTCAAGGAGCTTTACGCACAGGCACAGGAAGCAGTGCAGACCGTCACGCCGGATAAGGACACCTTTTCCATTTATCAGCTAAAGCAAGGGGACGAAACGCGGGACTTCCGCTTTGAGCCTTACGACCGCCTGCAAGCGGCGGGAAATACGGTTGATAAGGCGAACTATGAGCTTGTCTATTCCGCAGAGCTGACAACAGGTACTTCCCTTGAAGATATTTACACCCGTTTCAATATCGACCACCCCAAAGACTTTAAGGGACACAGCCTTTCCGTTTCCGATGTGGTAGTGCTTCATCAGAACGGGCAGGACACGGCGCATTATGTTGACAGTTTCGGCTACAAGGAAGTGCCGGAGTTTTTACAGGAGCAAAAGCAACTTACGCCCGACGAATTGGAAACAGGCGAAACAATCAAAACGCCGCGCGGTACTTTCTATGTAACCGATATGAGCCGCGAACAAATGGAAGCTGCCGGATATGGCTTTCATCATCAATCAGACGACGGAAAATATCTGATTATGGGGAACGGGACGCGGGCGTTTGCCATTGCCGCAGAACAGGCACAGCGGGAAAATCCTTTGAAAGCTGCCGAGCAGACCACAGAGCAGAATGAAAATATGATTGACGGTATCATCAACAACACCCCTACCATTGATGAACTGGAAGCAAAGGTCAAGGCGGGAGAAACGATTTCCCTTGTTGACCTGGCTAACGCTGTCAAAGCGGATAAGGAGCGCGGCAAGGATAAGCCGGAAAAGAGGCCCTCTATCCGGGCGCAGCTTAAAGCAGACAAGGAAAAGAGCCAGAAGAAAACAGCAAAAGCAAAAAATCACGAATTGGAGGTATGAGCATGAATAGATTGACAGTTGAGGAAACAAACCTTTTGAGCATTTACAGGACAGGGAGCAGACAGGGGCTTATCGTCGGCATGAAAGCCGCGCTGCCCTTTATGGACGGGGATATGCGGGACTTTGCAGCCCGCACCCTTTCCAAAGTGGAAGCTATGACCGAAGCGGAATTTGTGGGGCTTTCCCTTGACCCCGCCGACGAGGTATGAGCGACATTAAGCGGCTGACGCCGCCCCAGAGCCGGAAAGTCAATACCCTTGTGCGCCGGGAGTGCTGCAACTGCGACGGGGGCAACTGTATTTTACTTGATGACGGGGAAACGTGTGTCTGCCCGCAGCTTATTTCTTATTCGCTGCTATGCAAGTGGTTCCGGCTTGCCGTACTTCCTCTTGATAAGCTCTTATATGCCGAGCTTTTTCAGACCGAGGATAAAAGGCGGTGTACGGTGTGCGGCGCGTCCTTTGCTTCAAAGTCAAACAGCGTCAAGTATTGCCCCGCTTGCCGGAAACGTATCACGAACAGACAGGCAGCGGAGCGCATGAGGAAAAGGCGCGCTCTTGTTACGCGATAGGAGCGAAAAAGAGCTTGATTTACAGGGCTTACAGCGCATAAAAATCCCTTAGACGATACTTTATACCTAAAGCCCGAAAAACGGATTTCTACTGCGTAACATTTCAAAAACTGCACCCATAAGAAAACCGGGGCGCGGTGGCTATCTGATAGCTGCCGCGCTCCGGCTCTTTTTTATTCGGATAATTCTTCTATATCCTTTATTCGGTTTCCCAATAAGATATAGAGTCTACTATCCTCTGTCCTTATAATCAGAGTATCATCTTCATCAGGATAAGAAGTGCCATATTCCACACGTTCTATATAGCCAGTAAGTGTATTTCCGTCCTCAAAAGTAATTCGGAGTTTACTGTCTGCGTCAATATAGGTTTCCATACCGTAGTTGTCATTTTCTAATGTTATTCTGTAACATGGTCTAATATCAACAATTTTCATAATTATTCCCGTTCCTGTCCTTTCTCCGGTTCCGGACGCTTCTCTGCCTGTAAAATGCTGTCTATGTTCTGCTTGATAACGTCATATTCTCGGACTTTCTTTTTGAGCTTGCCATAATCAGCGTAAAGGGCTTCTTTCTGCGCTTGGAGAGCTTCATACTCTGATTGCAGCGCGGCGAGGTTAGGGAGCTTAGAAACGCCCGTCGCTTTGAGTGACCTTGCCGCCGCTTCATGTAGGATAATCGCCCGTTCCTGTCCGGCGCGGTATCTCTCTTTATTCTTTGCTTTGCGATATGCGTCATAGACAGGCTTTGTCTTTTGATAGGTAGAAACATTCTTGATAAGTACCGCCATGTCTGCAAGACGCTTTTCCACACTCTTTAATGCGTCTGCGGCCTGTCCGCTTTCCGCTGCCACTTCCTCAATCCGGCTGACTAAATCCGCATACTGTTCAATCTTATGTTCCGTCAAGAAATTCATAGTCTTTGCCGCCTGCTTCAGATTATGGATTTTCGCCCATTGCTCATAGCCTTTGCTCTGCGCTGCCTTGATACTGTTCTCAATATCAATCAGCAGATTGACACCGCCCCGATCCGCACGCGGAGCTTTCGCAGCGCGGGCGCGTTTGCCGCTTATCCGTTCCCGTATGGCTTCCTCTGTATAGTCTGCGCCGAGGGTTTTAAGGCGGGTAAAGCGTTCCTGCCCCGAAGCGCGGCAGGAAACATATTTTCCCGGCTTTATCTCATAGCCCGCAGCTTGCAGCCGTTGTAGTAGTTCCTCAAAACTTGATACCTGGGGAATAAGTGCGTCAACGGCGATTTTCAGCTTGCCTTTCCAACTGGTTCCCGTTTTCTCCGCTTGATATTCTGCATAGCTTTTTCCCTTACTGCCTTTACCGGGAACGACAACGGACAATCCATTTTCCCGGCACAGCTTGTCGCTCATGTTGCGGATTCCGTAATAGCTGCGTTTATTGGAATTGTATTTATGGTGGTCTACAAAATTGACCGCGCAGAAAATAATGTGATTATGGACGTGTCCTTTGTCAATGTGCGTCGTCAAGACATACTCATACTGCCCTTTGGTTACTGCGTCGGCAAGCTGCCGCCCGATTTTGTGGGCGGTTTCATAATCCACTTCCCCCGGCTCAAAGGACTGTATCAGATGAAAGGCTAAATTGTTGCCCTTTTGGAGAGCTTGCGACAGGGTATATTCAAATTCAATGTCTGCCGTTTCATAGGAGCAGCCGAAAGAGGACACAAGCATTTTCCCGTCTGTCTTATCCGGGTTTTGGATATAGTCAAGGGCTTTGCTCAACGTGCTTTTAATAGGTTTAATCTTTGTAACCGCCATATCTCATTAAGTACCCCCTTTATTTCCTCTATGTCCTCTTGGTAGACGCTGCCCGTCGCATTGACGCGCTTTGCAATCTGATTGACATTCACCCCGATTTTCTGTATCTCCGCTGTCATTGCCTTTATGTCGCTATGGTCTACTTGAATGATGTACCCGTCAATGGCAATCTTCCTAAGATATGCCGCCATGTTGCGGGTGGGGACGAGCTTCATTTTTTCAAGAATTAAATCCCGTTCCGCTTCTGTTACTCTGAATTTGATTTGTACCGTTCTTTTGCGTCCGTCCATGTTTTCGCTCCTTTCCATTCCGAGGGTTTGGGACACTTCCCAACAAGCAATTTTCAACCGACGCGCCGCAGCGCAGGAGGGCGAAAATACGGAAGTGGGTACCCGCTTCCTATGCTTGCTAAGAAACTTTCTCCCTTTATCCCTACTACACCGGAAAATCCGATTTTGCCAAACTTACGCAAAAGAAAAACGCTGCAATCTGCAAAGATTACAACGCTTTCTAAAAACCTATTCAGTTGTGCCGGACTTTTTTATCTGTCCTCATTTTCGACTTCTGCTATCTCTTTCGCAGTAGCGGTTACAATCCGTATGCCGTTGTCGCTCATATCGTCGAGCAGCGCGTCAAGCTGCCGCCGCTTTGTGTCTTTCCCGGCAGGCTTATCTAAAAGGAACTGGTCTACGGATATATTGTAACGGAGCATAAGCTCAAAGAAAATCTGCAAACTGGGGTGTTGCCCCTTGTTTTCGATATTCGCAAGGTAGCGGGGAGATATGAACATTTCGTCGCACACCTTTTTGCGGCTCTCTTTCCTGTCCGTCCGCGCCGCCTTTATTGCTGCTCCAAAAGCCTTAAAGTCGTATCTTGGTACTGGTCTTTTTGCCATAGTTATTCACCCAGTTACATTTTACTGTTCCTCTTTTCACTTGGATATGTCTACATACTTCCTATTATTAGCCAAAATAATTCTTATTAAACCGTCGAAATGAATGAACATTATTCATTGACTTTTGAAATAGGCTGCGCTATAATAGCTCTGGAAAGGAGGGTTGAATATGGCTAACGTGAAAGAAAATTCAAAAACAGCTTTCAATCAACAAGCAGCTACTTATGATAGCGATATAAAAGGACAACACGCGCGTTCCTTATATCCTGTCATGCTTAAAAAACTTTCTGAACTCCCTTACCATACAGCTTTAGATTTAGGCTGCGGGACAGGCGAAATGATGAAACGTATTTTGCAGCAAAACGAGGACAAAACTTTATATGGAATTGACCTATCAGAAAAAATGTTAGAAGTAGCAAGAGAGAAACTTGGAAATGAAGTTAATCTTGTATTAGGGGACAGCGAAAATCTCCCCTTTAGCGACAATTTTTTTGATGTTGTTTATTGCAACGATTCCTTTCATCATTACCCTCTGCCGGATAAAGTGCTTTCAGAAGTGTGCAGAGTTTTAAAACCCGGTGGAACATTTATCATGTGTGACTGCTGGCAGCCTGCAATCGGACGGGCAATTATGAATTTCTACATGAAACATAGCAAGGAGGGAGATGTAAAAATTTATTCAGAACGTGAAATACGGGAACTGTTTTCCGGTCACTTTTCAAAAGTTTTCTGGGAGCATATCGGAAATACGTCCTGTATAGCTTGGGGAATAAAATAACCCTTTTAAATGACTGATATTCAGTCATTGACTTTGTAAGCAAGGACTGATATTATAAAGGAAGGAGGTGCAATATGCGTATTACGAAAGAACCCGAAGAACGTAAGCAGGAAATATTAGATACGGCTATGCGGTTATTCTACGAAAAAGGTTATGAAAAAACCTCTATTACTGATATTGCAAAAGCCATAGGCGTTGCACAGGGATTGTGTTACCGATATTTTCCGTCAAAAGAAGCCCTTTTCGACAGTGCCATAGACCAGTATGCAGAGGAACTTGTGCGCCGTTTTTCTATTCCGGCGGATAGTGATAAACGAACATTAAAGGAAATTGTGGAAACAATGTCCGTTATGGTAGAAACAGAAAATAGCGATTATTATAAGACGCTTCATGTCGTGGAAAATAAAAAATTTCACGACCAACTGATGTTAAAAGTCTGCGAAAAACTTTCAAAAATAGTTACTAAGCTACTTGAACGAGCAAAAGAAAAAGGCGAAATCAGTATAAATGATATTCAAACGACAGCCTCTTTTTGCGTTTACGGGCAAATCGGTATTTTACTTGACGGAAGTTATACCGCAGAAGAAAAAGAAAAACGTATTCGTGATTTTCTGATATATGCACTAAGGCTGTAAGGTGGCTCCCTGCTCTGATAGGGAGCAATCTTTCGGCATTTAATTGAATGATATTCATTCAAAACGGAGGAAAAAGGAATGAATGACCCGTCACGGTTTACAAGCATACAGGAATATTATTATTTCATCTATGCTATCAGCTACATGATGTTAGCAGAACTTTGTATATGGATTTATAATTTCAAAGGTTGGTTGAAGAAACAAGATAAGAAAAATAGTGATTATGGAACAATTCTAATAGTCATGTTGGGGTGTTGGGGAAGTTTCTATTTCAGTACCTATTTCAGAAGTCAACCTTTTATCCAGATAGCGGGAGATATACTTCTTCCCCATGCTTTTTATTATGTGGGACTGGCTGCTATCCTCATAGGAACAACACTACGCATTTATGCTGTCTGGAGCCTAAGACACGCTTTTACTCTATCTGTCAAAACGGGAAGTAATCAACAATTAGTTACGACTGGGGTTTACCGATACATCAGAAATCCCGCTTATGCCGGAACAATTTTAAGTATGCTTGGAAATGCCTTTTGTTTCCGTTCCGTCTTTGCACCGTTGGTTGTCCTGCTGCTTTTAGCTATATGCTACGGGATAAGAATTAAGGTTGAAGAAAAAGCACTGTATGAACGCTTCGGAGAAGATTTTAAAAACTATTGCTTCCGTACATGGAGGTTAATACCATTGATTTGGTAATCGGCTACCTCATAGGTAGCCCTTAAATAAAGCACAAATATGAATGTTATTCATTCATTCAAAGAAAGGAAGTTTTAACTATGCCAACAAAGATTGATTTTATTGGAGGAAATACAAGACGCTGTTTAATGGCTATGGCTCTGCCTATGATTGCTGCTATGTTTCTTAACATGGCTTACAACCTTGTTGATAGTTTATGGATTGGAAATCTCTTAGGAGAAACCGCCTATGCAGCATTAACTAATTCAACCCCCATTATTCTGATACTCACGTCCGTTGCTATGGGAGCTACTAACGGTGTATCAATTTTACTTTCGCAAGCGATTGGAGCAAAAGATAAGCGAAAAACAGAAAGTCTTATAGCAACTTCTCTTATCGTTGCTATTGCCTTTTCCCTTTTGATTACATTAGTCCTTGAACTGACCTTGCCTTTTATCCTAAATGCTCTGAACACGCCGACGGAAACTTATGACATGGCATACAGTTATCTGGCAATTTATGTTCTTGGCTATGTTGCTGTTTATTTGTATCTATACTTTACGGCAGTTTTGAGAAGTTTTGGAAATTCTATGTTTCAAGCCGCCGCTATGTTAGTATCTACGATTTTAAATGCAATTCTTGACCCTATTTTCATTCACTTTATAGGCTTTCACGGAGCTGCGATTGCAACTCTGCTTTCACAAGCTGTTTGCTTGATTTTTATGGTTGCTTATCTGAAAAAGAAAAAATTGTTTGCTTTGCATATCACATGGTTTGAAAAAAAGGATATTTTACCCCTCATTCAGAAAGCTGTACCGTCTATCATTCAACAAAGTATTCCGGCGGTAAGCACAACATTTTTGACTGCATTGGTAAGTACATACAGTATTACTGCGATTGCGGCGTATGGAATTACTGGAAAATTGGAAACTATCCTTTTTTATCCGGCTATGGCACTAAATATGGTCTTAACTACAATCGTTGGACAGTGCATTGGAGGGCAACGCCCCGACCGCGCCAGAGATTATTTAAAATGCGCTTTGAAATATGGGTGTGCGCTGCTCCTAATTCTTTCCATTATCATTGTAGCATTTTCAAAACAGCTTTCCGGCTTATTCGTAAAAAGCTCTGATGTTGCTGCTATTGTTGGCGTTTACTTCTTAATCGTAGGAGTAGGGTATGTTTTAAATACCGTCACAAACAGCTTTCTTGGTGTGTTGAATGGATTTGGCAAGCCTGCAAAAAGCATGATGTTGATGATTTTTTACTATATCGTTGTTCGTATGCCTTTAGCATATTTGCTCTCCCTTTTAGGGTTTGGGCTGAATGGAATATGGGTTGCTGTACTTATAAGCCATATTTGCGCGGCAGCAGCTTCCACTATTGTATCGACGTTGCAATTTAAAATGTCAAAATAATTTAAAAAATTTAGCCGCCGTTTTCCTATTTTAAAAATGGAAATACGGAGGGTGTATTAAAGTCGCCCTTTTTAGGGATACGGCGGTATCTTGGAGGTATCGCCGTGTCCTTTTTTGTTGCGAACAAACCACCTAACCTATCAAAAAAAGCCTATCTCTTATAGCGGTTTATTCTGGACACAAGTATGAACTTTCAAATCATCTTAATACTTTAATCAATTCACTAACGCCCGATTGCGTCATGCAGTCGGGCGTTTTTGCGCTCCTTAAAAGTTTTTTTAAAAATTGTCGTTTCTGTTTGGCAGTTTTTGATTTTTTTGGGGAGTGGGGTACGAAAGGGGAAATCACTAATCACCCGCTTTCGCGGCTGCGAAAGGAGGTGAGAATATGAACGAGCCTAATCGTACCGAATGGGAAACCCGTTGCGCTTTTAACGGTTTCTGCAAAAAGGCGTTGAAGTTTGAAGCAAGCAACGCCCATCGTGATGTACGTCATCATCAGCTCCGAGAGGTTACTTTTTCAAGTCTGTCCTTGCAGGAAGAAGAACAGCTTTTTACAAACGACCGCTACTTTGCGGACGAAGAAGCTGACGACAAATCTTTTTTTGTGGCAGGAATGGAAATTACCCCGAAGCTGTTGGCTGACGCAATACACGCGCTGCCGGAAGAAAAACGCGACGCTGTTCTGCTGTACTATTTCTTTGATATGAGCGACCCGGAGATTGCAAAGCTCCTTAATCTGTCAAGAAGCACTGTACAGTACAGACGGACAAGCTCTTTTGAGCTACTAAAACGCTATTTGGAGGAACGTGCTTATGATAACCAAAAGTAACAGCGACCACGACGAGCGCGGCTTGTTGCCATATCCGATTATCGTAGCCGCGACCAAAGGCGACCCGGACGCTATGAAAATTGTCTTAAACCGCTATGAGGGCGATATGGTTGCCCTGTCCGTCCGTAAAATGCGTGATGAACGAGGAAATACATATTACGGCGTAGACCAGGACATTTACGACCGCCTGCGGGCAAGACTAATTCGGGTAGTATTGGATTTTAGGGTTTGATGTAATCTGCTGCTTGCGTTCTCCCCTTTCCGCAAGCACAGAACGTCCGACCGATTTTTGAACCTTGACAAAGAAAGCGGCGCAAGATAACGGCGGCGCAGGATAGGGCAAATCGGATACATTCGATATATGGGGAGCCGTTGGGCTGATACGCGACGACGAAAGGAGGGACAAACCGAGCGAGAAATATCAGTGTTCCAAAGCAGACTTAGCAACTCTGCCGCCACAATCCATATATCGGTATAATGATACTTCCTTATCGCCGCAGTCCGAGCGTTCAAAGCGTCGCAGGCAACGGGTAAGGCTCCGGCAGACCGCCGGAGGGGTGGAACTCCCATGACGCTATGCTAATAGCTGTCCGATTAAAGCCCCTTTTATTGACTATTTATTGTTTCAACCATTGAAAGGGGGTTACAATTTTGAATATTACTGATGTGCCTATCTGGGAAAAATATACTCTCACGATTGAAGAAGCGTCTAAATATTTCCGTATAGGGGAAAACAAGCTGCGTAAATTAGCCGAGGAAAATCCCGCCGCCGGGTGGGTAATTATGAATGGCAACCGTATTCAAATCAAGCGGAAGCAGTTTGAAAAAATTATTGATACCCTTGACACAATTTAATGAAATTGAGCCTTGAATGTGGTATAATCATATCAGCATATCAAGGCTCTTTCCGTCATGGAAAGGAGCATGGCGCGAATGAAGAAAAAAGCAACGTCGGAAAAAAGACGCGATAATAAAAACCGTATCTTACGCACCGGAGAGAGCCAGAGAAAAGACGGGAGATATGCCTACAAATATACAGATACTTTTGGAAAACCGCAGTTTGCGTATTCTTGGAAGTTAGTACCTACGGACAAGACCCCGGCAGGAAAACGGGAAGATATTTCGTTAAGGGAAAAGGAAAAAGAAATCCAGAAAGACCTTGACGACGGTATCGACCATTTAGGCAAGAAAATGACTGTCTGCCAACTCTATGCGAAGCAGATAAGGCATAGGGCGAATGTTAAGGAGGGTACAAAACAGGGACGCGGACAGCTTATGCGGATTTTGAGAGAGGATAACTTAGGAGCCTGCCCGATTGAAAAAGTAAAGCTATCAGACGCCAAAGAATGGGCGTTACGCATGAAAGAAAAAGGGTATGGTTTTAAGACTATCAACAATCACAAGCGTTCACTGAAAGCTGCCTTTTACACAGCCATACAGGACGATTATATCCGCAAAAATCCGTTTGACTTCCAGTTAAGTACAGTCCTTGAAGATGATACGGAGCCAAAAGTACCTCTATCCCCTACGCAGGAAGCGTCTTTCCTGTCCTTTATACAGAATGATAAAGTCTATCAGAAATACTATGATGATATAGTCATACTGTTAGGGACGGGGCTTCGCATTTCTGAACTCTGCGGACTGACGGAAAGCAACATTGACTTTGAAAACAGGTTAATCAATGTAGACCACCAACTTTTGAAAATTTCCGGTGTCGGTTACTACGTTGACACGCCAAAGACAAAAAGCGGTGTCCGTCAAATCCCTATGAGTACAAAGGTTATGGAAGCGTTGGAGCGTGTGCTGAAAAACCGCAGACAGGCGGCAGCCCCGATTATCGTCGGCGGCTATACCCGGTTCTTGTTCCTCAACAACAAGGGCTTGCCGAATGTAGCGGCTAATTATGAAAGTATGTTCCGCAGGCTTGTAAAGAAGTACAACAAGTGCCATGAAGAAGCATTACCGAAAGTAACTACGCCGCACACCTTACGCCATACATTCTGCACCAACTTAGCAAACGCCGGAATGAACCCGAAAGCATTACAGTACATCATGGGACATTCCAACATCAATATGACGCTGAACTATTATGCCCACCCGACTTCCGAAAGCGCAGTTGCGGAAATGAAACGGTTGGTAGCATAGTTTGTAGACAGAGTTTTTACTACTCTATTTACTACTTTTGAACGCAAAAACATGAGGGGATATGAAAAGAAACAAGAACTTCTCCCGATATGAAAAATGCCGGGAACGCCTGTAAATACAGGCTATACCGGCATATAAGAACTTCTAAAGAGATAATCAAAAAGTCATATCTGATTTCACGTGAAAAGAAGAATCTATAGAGGAAATTATAGTTGAAACCAATTCCTTCACGGATGGAGAGACAACTGCAGGCTATTTTCCAAATGGAAAGATTTCGGATATTGATCTATCCGATCTGTATGCGATTATCGGAAGCAATGATATCACTGTTGTTGATAATCCAACGGCAACACCATATTGTAGTACGGTATGCCTACAGATAACGACCAATAATGGAGGGACAAATTATGGTTCTGGATTTATGATTGGGCCTAATGCACTTGCAACAGCAGCACATAATCTATACAGTATAAAGGAAAAAGCCTACGTTAAGTCGGTAAATGTCGCACCTGCTCGATCTGATAATAGTAAACCTTTTGGAAGCGAAAATGTATCGGCAAGTTCGATGATTGTTAGTGATTCTTATCTTGCTGGAACAAGTTCGGAGGATTGGGCGATTATTACGCTCAAGAATAATTTAGGAACGAAAACGGGATGGCTTGGGTTACATTGGCAGTCTAGCAATTATTCATCATCACAGTTGGTGTATGCTTATGGCTATCCGAGCCAAATAAATGGTGCCGATGCGAGATATCGGATGTGTAAATCTTCTGGGTATATTAGAAGTCAGACTTCAAAATATCTCAAGGGCGATTGGGATTTGACAGGTGGCTTTAGTGGTGGTCCTCTTGTAGAATATATTTCTGGAGCTGGGTATGTAGCTATCGGAATCCATAAAGATGGAAGCACAATTGATGGTTCTTCATATCCAACTTCTTATACAGGGGCATTGAGAATAACACAATCGCTTTATACGCTGTTCCTTTCATACAGAGGTTGATAAAATGAAATGCAAACGGAAGATTATGGTTGGCATAGCATTTGTGGCAGTGGTTCTCTGCATTCTATTTCAATCGAATACATTCGGAAGAAAAAAATCGGAACTTATAATTGAAGAAGTTGACCTGAAGAACAATTGTATTTATGCGACTGCAAAAAATCAATTATATGATACGGATGACAATTATATAATTTATGGCGTATCAAACTACTTGAAAGGAAATCTTCAGTTGTCGTATCTTAAAGAAGGCGAAAGCATTCTTGTGATATCAAACGGTAAGGTGTTGCTATCAGATCCGTATCAATTTGATAAAATATACAGTATTCAACTGTTGCAATAGCGTTTCATTTTCTCAATAAATAATATAAGCTATTTACAGCTGCCTCCTCTGTTAAGTGGTGGTGCAGTGCTTATTCTCAATAACGATGCGATTGATGAAAATGATAGACCTTTTTGGAATTTAGAATTTTCTCAATAATCAAGCCCCCAAAATGGCAAACTTGAAATCATCGA
>OWIC01000379.1_pt1 | contig 29559 bp, 38 predicted proteins | sample 1732791 | NCBI WGS metagenome assembly OWIC01 (sample SAMN05065754, study PRJEB22554) | human gut metagenome | biome: ENVO:2100002; feature: ENVO:00000062; material: ENVO:00002003 | host: Homo sapiens | place: USA
ACTTTTTTACCCTTGCCTAACGAAAGGAAACGATTATGGGTAAAGTTCAGATTCTTGCCGTCCTCACGATGGACGGGTGTCATTCTTCAGAATTATATGGCAAAGCGTATGAGGATTTACGCCTTGACCGCTGCGATATTGACAAAATAAGGGAAAACGCGCTTTACCATGTCACGCCGGACTACTCCATCTCCATGCTGGACGAATGGCGGAAAGACAATACCAACATCTGCTATCTCGCAGAAGCCACCCCCGACAATTCGGACTATATCAACGGGCTGTTGCGTATGCGGGTGGTGGATGAGATTATCCTATATACCGTGCCTTTCATATCGGGAACGGGACGGCATTTCTTCAAGTCGGCACTACCCGAAGCACGCTGGACACTCTCCTCACAAAAGAGTTATTCCAACGGAGTGTACCGGAGCATCTACACACGCATGGAAACCATGAAATAGCCGGGATGTACCATAGGAGAACATTTCTATAATCCGTTTAATAAAGCAATGTTCTGAAATAGAACATTTTAAGACGACCATAATTCATGCCGGATAAAAAATATCAATTCTTATTGCACTGAAATCCAGCACGTTGTAAATACCGTGCCGGATTTTTTGCTTTTTGGTCGCGATTTTTGCCAATATTATTCATGTGCGCATACCGAAAACAGAGTGTAAAATTTCAAAATTGACAGGACATGAACTATTTCTTACTGGCGGATACCGAGTTCTTCCGCCGTATCAATGAAGCCGGAGACTGCAATATGGAAACGGCATATATGGCTTTCGCCAACCAAGTAATCGAACTGTGCGGCAGCAGCCATGCGAGCCATACCGCCATCGCACTGGCTTATATTGAAATCGAGTTGCAACACCACCCCGTGCGTCTGTTATCCGAAGAACGCAAGGAAGCCGCCGCCTATATCGGAAAGGCACTTTCTTTCGTGAGGAAGATGCAGAAGTTCCTTACCACTCCCCAAGTGCCACCACTCACATCCAACATCCATTCAACCAATATTACTGCCGCCAAAAGCGAAACGCCAAAGTCCTTGCAATGGACGGGCAACACCCTCGACCTCGTGGAACTGATTTACGGGCTGAGCGAGATGGGTTGCATTGACAACGGAGAGACACCCCTGAAGGTGCTCGCCCCTGCCCTCTACGAGTTCTTCGGGCTTGACACCAAGGAGTGCTACCGCTACTACTCTGCCATCAAACTGCGCAAGAATCCCAGCCGTACCTATTTCATCGACAAGATGCAGAAGAAACTCAATGAGAAGATTCGACGGGATGAGGAATTGGAGCGGATGAGGAGGTAAAAGGGACATAAAAGTCGGCTTTTCCTATCCCAATAATTGTTTTAGGACAAGAAAAACGTATGTACTTGAATGAAAACGGTCTATCCGTTTGGTTATGTCACAAATTTATTATACATTTGTGGCAAAATTAAAGAAGAAATGGCAGCACAAAGCGTTTATAACGAGATAAAAAGAAGGGTGGAGAAATCCAAAAGGGGAAGGCTCTTCTTTCCCGATGACTTTCACCCGGCATCTTCCGATGCGGTACGGTCGGCCTTGGTCCGTCTGTGCCGTGCGGGCGACCTTATGCGTGTGGCCCAGGGCATCTATTGCTATCCAAAAGTGGACAGAAAATGGGGCAGCGGCATCATACCGCCCTCCATTGAAGAGATTGCCGAAGCTATCGCCAAGCGCGACAAGGTGAGGATTGCCCCTACTGGAGCATACGTACTGAACAAGCTGGGACTATCCACCCAGATTCCGGCCAATGTCGTGTTTGTCACGGATGGTTCCGGGCGTCGCGTGTCCATCGGGAAGGGCAAGGGCATCCTGTTCAAGCATACGTCGGAAATGCGTATTTTCGCTTTCCGCTCTACCCTGATGCAGCTTATCGTGACCGCCATGCGCGAGATTGGTGAACACAACGTGACCGATGAACAGATAGCCGTTATCAGAAAACATCTTGAACATGTGACCGAGGAAGACTATCAGAAAGACATCCAACTTGCACCGATATGGGTGCGCAAAAAACTCTCATAGCTATGAAATTTGCAGATTTATCCGTAAAAGACCGACAGGAAATCATACGCCGTGTGCAAGCCGAGAACGGGTTGCACCTTCAGATAATCGAGAAAGACTGGTGGGTGACGGCAGTCTTGCGGGCATTGTTCGCTTTGCCCTATGCGGAGCATATCTCCTTCAAGGGCGGTACCAATCTGAGCAAGTGCTGGCATCTCATCAGCCGAATGTCCGAGGATGCCGACATTGCCATAGACCGTGAATATCTTGGTTTCAACGGAAAGCTGTCGAAGACTCAGATAAGCGACAAACTGCGCCGTGCCTCCTGCTCGTTTGTCAGGGAAAGGCTGCAATATGACTTGGCGGAACAACTCGTCCGGGACGGCATTTCCAAGGATGCGTTTACGGTGTCCGTGAACATCACCCCCGTGACGACGACCGACCCTGAAATCATCGAGGTGGCCTATCATCCCGCTTTTGACGACAACGTCTATATCCGTCCCAAGGTTATCATTGAGGTCAGCGGCCGTTCCATGAGCGAGCCGGTCACTCCCGTCAAATTGCGGTCGTTCATCGACGAGGTCTTCACAAAGGCTCCATTCACGGAAAAAGAGTTTGAAGTCCGTGCCGTGCTGCCACAACGCACATTCCTTGAAAAGGTGTTCCTGCTGCACGAGGAATTTGCCAAGCCGAAGGAGAACATTCGTACCGAACGTATGTCGAGACACCTCTACGACATCGGGCAGATTATGGATACGCCGATTGCTGAGGAAGCCTTGCAGGACAAAGCGCTCTATCAGTCGGTCATCGACCATCGCCGCACCTTTATCGGTCTGCGAGGATTCGACTATGACACTTTGCAGCCTGCCACCTTGCGGATAGTGCCGCCGGAAAACATCGTGGAGGAATGGAAGAAGGATTATGAGGTGATGCAGGGAACCATGATTTACGGTGATTCACTGCCATTCAGCCAACTGATAGACAAGATTCGGAAATTGAATGAACGAATCAACGGAATGGGATAAGGAACCCTGCTATAAATACAGATTAAGGGAGAGTCAACGAAGGATTGGCTCTCCCTTAATCGTTCTTACTTATTCTGCAGCAAATGCTTCAGGCTTTCATCGCTGGCGATGCGCTCCAGCTCGTCCTTGACAATCAGCTTCACCTCGTCCTTGATGCGGTTGTAGTTCTCCTGCACCTTCTCCTTCATGCAGTCGTTGCCCTGCTCGTCCGTGAAGTCCGTGATGACGGGAATGGGCTTGTAGGCCTTCGTCTCGGCGGCGACCTTTGCGTTGTCCACCACAATCTCCGCATGGAAAATCTTCTGCTCGATGCGCTCGTCGAAGTTGTCGCTGACCGCACCCACGAACATGCCCTGCGTGAGGCCGGAAATCTTGCTCGGCGGAATGAGCGAGTCCATCTGTGTGTTGATGGAGGTGGAGACGTCCTGACGGTTGATGGAGATAGACTGCCGTTTCTGCAACACCTTGCCGAAACGCTCCGAAAGCGTCTTGGCGGTCTCGCCCACCACCTGCCCGGAGAAGATGTTGCCGACGGTGTTCATCACCACCTTTGCTTCCTTGTCGCCATAGTCACGCACCAGCTGCGAGAAATCCTGAAAGCCCAGACACACCGCCACCTTGTTGCTGCGTGCCGTGGCGATGAGGTTGTCCAGTCCCTTGAAATAGATGGTGGGCAGCTCGTCGATGATGACCGACGATTTCAGCATCCCCTTCTTGTTGATGAGTTTCACGATGCGGGAGTTATACAATCCGAGTGCCGCACCGTAAATGTTCTGGCGGTCGGGATTGTTGCCCACACAGAGAATCTTCGGTTCTTCGGGGTTGTTGATGTCGAGCGTGAACTCGCTGTCCGACATCACCCAGTAGAGCTGTGGCGAAATCATGCGTGAGAGCGGAATCTTCGCGCTGGCAATCTGTCCCTGCAACTGTTCCATCGCTCCCCCTTGCCAAGCGTCCATGAAGGGCGAAAGATAGTTCTCCAGTTCGGGATAGCTCGTCAGGATGGGAAACACATCCTCGTAGCGGCGGTTGAGCAGTTCGATGGCATGGGGAAAGGTGCAATACCTGCCGTCCTGATAGATGCGCAGGAACCAGATGATGGCAGCGAAGAGGATGATGGGCGATTCCACAAAGAAGTCGCCCTGTTTCTGCACCCACGTGCGGTTGAGGTTGAGCATGATAGTATAGGCACTCTCGTAGGCATCCGAAATGTCGGTCATGAAATCCGGGTGTATGGGGTTGCAGCGGTGGCTGCGGCGAGGGTCGTCGAAGTTGATGACGTAGAACTGCGGTTTCACCTTGTACCCCTCCGGGTGGTTGAGCAGATGATTGTAGGCAATCATGGAGAGGTCGGGGAACTTGAAGTCATACACATACATCGAATATCCTTTCTCTATCTGCTGCTTGATGAAATTGTTCACCACGGCATACGACTTACCGCTGCCCGGCGTGCCCAGTACGATGGAGGCACGGAAGGGATTGACCACGTTGATCCAGCCCCTGTTCCAGCGTTTGCGGTAGTAGAAGCGTGTGGGCAGGTTCACGGAATAGTCGTTCTCCAGCAGCCTTGTCTCCTGCATGAAACTCTCGTTCTCCGTGTTGAACACATCCTCCATCAGGTTGTGCTTCAGCAGGCGGCTCATCCACAACCCGCCCATCAGCAGACAGACGTAGCCCATGCCGATGGTGGCGATGTACAGGCCCGCCACCGCCTCCGTGGGCAGTGGCAACGCCAATATCCACCAGTTGAGGAAGAACAGCACGCTGCCTGCTGCCAGTGCCGCCCAAATCCTGCTCCAAGTGATTTTCTCTCCCTTCACGCCCTTCGTGCCGAGGCAGGAAAGGGCGAGCAGGAGTACGGCGAACAGCTTCGTGTAGAGGATGGAGTGGAACAGTCCCGCCGTGCGGTTGAAGTTCATCAGAATCCTGTCCACCACACCGATGTCCACACCCCACAGCCGTATGGCACTGTAACAGTACCAATACACGTTCATCACTACCAGTATAATACTCACAGCACGCAGAAAATCCATGATTTTCGCCAGTGCCCTCAAATCGTCTTCTTGTGACATACCTTGATTCTTTTTTGATTGTTGATACTTTGATTACATTCCCAGTCCCTTGCGCTTTTTCTTTTTCTTCTTCCGCTGCATGGCACGGATAAACGCCTCCTCTTCGGGGTCGATACCAGAACCGTCGGGTGAGAAAAGCCCTGCGCCTGAGATGTGGAAACCGTCAGCGGTGTACTCCTCTGCTTTCGGCATGACAGCGTTTCTTTCTTCAGAAGGAACGCTCTCTTCTGCAGGTACAGTCATCGTTATCGGCTCGTTGTTGCCGAATGGCAGCGTGAAGTGTTCCTGCAAGGCATTGGCCGAAAATCCCCTGCCCATGCGTGAGCCGTTGAGCACGCAGCCCGTGCGGTGGTCGATGAAGGTAACGCCGTAGATGCGCCCGTCCTCCGTATGTCGCAGCACCGTGTCGATGCCTCTTTCCCTGAGCAGGGCGATGAAGCGGTCCTGGTGGTGAGTCGCCTCCAGAGCCGCCAATACAGTGCGCTTCGTCATTTCAGCCAGTTTCCTGTCCTTTATCTCTTTTTTGGAGCGTGCAAACTTGTTTTGCAGCGCATCATATCCGGCTGACTTGCCAAAGAGCGAGGACTTGAACGGATTTCCCGTCTTGTTGCCTGCATCATCCGTTGCGGAGAACACCAGCCCGTGGTATTCCCGTCCACGCACGATGCCCCGCGTCTCCTCCACCGTCACGTTGTACAGCGACAGCAGCGCACGGTATTCGCCCAGTGAGTGGAAGCGGTACTGCCTGTTCACCACCTTCACGATGTTACCCACCTGCTTTTTGACATCGCCTGCCGAAGTGTCCACCTTGTGCAGCGGACGCTCTATGCGCTCGCCTCGTCGCTCTGCCGGGTGCAGCCCATACTTCCGCTCCAGATCCTTGCGTATGCGCTCGCTCCTGCGGAAGAGGAAGTCCTGGTTGAGTCGCCTGCCGCTCTCGTCCACATTGATGGTGACGATGTGAAGGTGGTGGCGGTCAATGTCCTCGTGCTTATAGACCATATAAGGCTGGTTGCCGTAGCCCAGACGGTCGAGGTATTCCCGTGCTATCTCCTGCAGCTCCGTGTCCGTCAGCACATCATCGGGATGCGGATTGATGGAGATGTGCAGCACAGGTTTCTCCGTGCGCACCGTGGCGGGCATGAAGGCCATGAAGCCCTCCATCGCCTTGGCTATGTCCACCGTGCCGCTCCCGTCGTTGAAGATGCGGTTGGTGGCCAACAGCCGACCCTGCTCCTTGTTGATCTTCTCCCCGTTGTAGGCGAGGGCACCGTAGAGCGACTTCCCTAAACTGATTTTGGTGACCATTTCTCCTCCATTTCTTTTGAGAGTTCCACAATCCTGCGGCTCAACGCCGCCAGTTCCTCCGTGCATTTCTCCAGTTTGTAGAGCAACGCCATCGCCTTTTTCTCGGAGAAATGCGACCGCAATTCCTTCACGACTTGGTTGTAGTTCGTACCGATGGCACGGAACTGCGCATGGAAATCCGACAGCTTGGTGTAATAGTCCACCAAGCCCTTGTCCATCGTGACGACCCTGAACGTCCTGCCGAAGAACTGCTCCTTCAGGAATACCGCCTTGGCATAGACACCCGATTTCTCGTGCATGGCGAGGAACCTGTTCCACTCGCCGTCGTCGAAGCGTACCATCACGCAGTGCGTCTTCGTGTCCAACTTGGGGCATCGCCCCGTTCTTCTTTTCTCTTTCTGCATTATTGATTGGATTTAGTGGTTTTGCGCCAAGGTCCCCTTTCTGGGCCTCCAACCATCGGTTTTCATCAGGCTTCCCGACTTCGGAGGAAGAGCCATCCCTCGTCAGTGGGGCGAGAGCTTTTCGGGTAACTCAAATCCTTTTGAGTAACTGAAAAGACATCTTGCTATTGGCTAATGCCAATAAAAATCCGCCTCTGGACGGATTGGTGTGTTGCCTGATAACCCAGTGGTAGTGTTCCAAGGGCAAGCCCTGTCGCTTGGGTGCAAAATTACGGCTATTTCCGCCTCTGAATCAGCGTTTTTTCGGTGCCAACCGCTACCACCCTGTGCCACTCGCTGCCACTCATTCTGAAAGTGATACGGATATGAAAAAATGCCTATACTTTTGCATCGTGATTCAGTTCACGGATGATTTGCGGACGCAGAAAACCGACTGTTCAAATCCATGCGTAACCGGTTTGACGGATAAGCGGAAAAGCGGATTTTCAAAAGTCCGGCAATCCATTGATACGATGAAGCGCATACGTAATGATGCAATGACTTCATGCCGTCATTCAGTGGGGATTCAAACAGGCGAAGAACCGGATAAGGGGAAAGCCGTTGAAGCGACAAACCAATCATCCGCATAAATGAAGACACCGGGATGCAATCCCATAGAGAGACAATAAAACGAGTAAGTAATCATTCAAAAACGAGAAGACATGAGCAAAGAAACCTTCGTCGCCTTTGCGACACAGAAAGGAGGCATCGGCAAATCCACCGTCACTGCCCTTGCCGCAAGTTACCTTCACAACGTGATGGGGCTGAACGTGGCGGTGGTGGACTGCGATGCCCCGCAGCACAGCATTCACGGTTTGCGTGAGCGCGAGTTGAAACTGATAGAGGAAAGCCTCTACTTCAAGGCACTGGCCTGCGACCATTTCCGCAAAATCAAGAAGCACGCCTATCCGATAGTGGAGAGTGATGCGGTGAACGCCTTGGACGATGCGGAGAAACTGCTGGCAAACGAGGAGGTGAAGCCCGATGTGGTGTTCTTCGACATGCCCGGCACGCTGAAGGCGAATGGCGTGGTCAAGACGCTCTCGCAGATGGACTACATCTTTGCCCCAGTCAGTGCAGACCGTTTCGTTGTGGAGAGCACGCTCCAGTTCGCCACCATGTTCAAGGACAACCTGATGACAACTGGCAGGGCAAAGACAAAAGCCTTCCACCTGTTCTGGACGATGGTTGACGGCAGGGAGAAGAATGGGCTGTATGAGGTCTATGAGGACGTGATGGCGGAGATGGGGCTTTCTGTCTTATCCACACGACTGCCCGACAGCAAGAAATACCGCCGTGACCTTTCGGAAGAACGGAAGGGCGTGTTTCGCTCCACCATCTTCCCGATGGACTCCGCCCTGCTGAAGGGAAGCGGCATCAAGGAGTTTGCAGAGGAAATCAGTAACATCATAAACAACCCGTAATTATGGCAAGCAGAAAAGTGAATACGGAAGGCATTGACGAGGAACTGTTGATAGCCTCCATCGGAAAGAAAAGAAGCGAGGAGCAAATGCATCCTCCTGTACAAGAACAGTCCGTGCAAGAACAGGAAGAAAAGTCCTGCGCACCAACGAGGCGTGATGCGGGCGGCAAAAAGAAACAGCAGGACGATGACTATATCGGGCTGTATCTCGGTCGCAACGAAATCAAGACCCGGCAGTGCGTGTATATCAGCAGGGATGTCCACAGCGTCATCCTGAAGATAGTCAACAGCATTGCCCCGGAGGACACGACAGTAGGTGGGTACATCGACACCGTCCTGCGGTTCCACCTGCAACAGCACAAGGACCGAATCAACGAGCTGTACAAGAAACAAAGAGACAATTTGATTTAACAACAATATTAACATCTAAAATTTCAAGACAATGAAGAAGAATCAAGTGAGCAATTACCGTAACGTGTTTTTGAAGAGCAACGGCATCAACAAGGAGAATGCCATGCCAGTGGCCATCAGTCCGACGACTTATGCCAAGATCGAACAAATCATCCAAGTCATGGGAGACGGCAGCTGTACCGTGGACGATTTCGTGGAGAACGTGCTGGAACTCAAATTCCGTGAGAGCAATCAAGCGGAGTGCCTTACATCTAAAGAATCGTGCGGGAAGAGCACTTCCGCATATATGGGGACAACCTTCAACGAAGTATTGAACGAAGCATTGAAGGCAAGATTATGAGCATCACCTATATCCTGCTTTCCGTGTCCATTGTCTGCAATGTCTGGTTTGTCCTGCTGCTTCTTGCAGACCGCATAGCCGACACCAAGGCGGCAAGACTCCTGAGAGGCATTGCCGATGTATGGAAGTCACTTCATGAAACGTCAGAGGAAAGACCAACGAAGTCCCCTTCTCCAGTTTCCGACAATGAGATTATTGGAAAAAGCAAGTTCAGAATGCAGCCTCCGAGGCCAACCGCTGCCACCCCTGTGCCAAAGGATTCCACTCCCGAAAAAGGTGTAGAGATGTCGGAAAACGACATTACTTTTGAAAGCGAAAACAAAGACAGCGAGCAAGAAACGGACTCCGCTCGCATCCCGGACGAGAAACTCGACGAGGCTTTCAAGACCCTTTCACCGGACGAGTTGGGTTATTCGGATGATGAGCCGGAAGAGGAAAACGACCGTCCGCGAGCCTCTGGTTTCAGCTTTGACGAGATTGGTGAGGCTGTACATATTGCCACCAAGAAGAACCCGTCGGGCAAGGAACAGCAGAAAGCGAGGGAGGTCTTCGCTGAGCTGGAGGACACGGAACTCTATGAGAAACTGATGGCTGGAAGCACGGAAGTGAGCATCCGCATCAAGGGACTGATGGAGATACACCTGAAGAAACCAAAGAAGGATTTCGTCATCCCCGACAAGCTGGAGGACTTCAACATCCGGGACTATGTATAACGTATAACCATTGCAACGAAAGAAAGAATGAGCATAACGTAACATTACAACAAAGCGGCGCGGCAGCACAAGGTACAGCCAGCCCGCAACGGACAGCCTAAGTCCGTAGAAACAAAAGGGCGATACCACTATATCCGAATAAAGTAAATCATTATCAACCCGCCCGACAAGGACTATCCACCCTTCGAGGGCACAAAACAGAACATCAATATGAACAAGAACAACAGTATCAGAACAATCCTCACGGCAGCACTCCTCATCGCAGCAAGCAGGGCCGCATTCGCACAGGGCAACGGACTGGCAGGCATCAACGAAGCCACCTCCATGGTCACCTCGTATTTCGACCCCGGCACGAAACTCATCTACGCCATCGGCGCAGTGGTCGGACTCATCGGTGGCGTGAAGGTCTATGGCAAGTTCTCGTCGGGCGACCCCGACACCTCCAAGACAGCCGCCTCATGGTTCGGAGCGTGTATCTTCCTCATCGTGGCAGCCACCATCCTGCGCTCGTTCTTCCTTTAATATATAATAAGGTGTAACAAGACGGAACACACAATGGCTGAATACCCCATCAACAAGGGTATCGGCCGTCCGGTTGAGTTCAAGGGCCTGAAGGCGCAATACCTGTTCATCTTCGCGGGCGGGCTGCTGGCTCTCTTCATCCTCTTCGTCATCCTCTACATGGTCGGCATCGGCCAGTGGATATGTATCGGCTTCGGTGCGGCATCGTCGTCCATCCTCGTATGGCAGACCTTCGCGCTGAACGCCCGGTACGGCGAGCACGGACTGATGAAGCTGGGAGCGGCACGCAGCCACCCCCGATACCTTATTAACCGACGGCGGATAGCCCGATTATTCAAACGACAACGAAAAGAAGAAACGAAATGAGAAATACATCCAAAATGACAACACTGGAGAACAAGTTCCCCCTGCTGGCTGTGGAGCACGGCTGCATCGTCTCGAAGGATGCCGACCTCACGGTCGCCCACGAGGTGGAGCTGCCGGAACTCTACACCGTGACGGGTGCGGAATACGAGGCCATACACGGCTGCTGGTGCAAGGCCATCAAGGTGCTGCCCGACTACTCCATCGTCCACAAGCAGGACTGGTTCATCAAGGAACGCTATCAGCCGGAGCTGCAAAAGGACGACATGAGCTTCCTGAGCCGTTCGTTTGAGCGTCACTTCAACGAGCGGCCCTACCTGAAGCACACCTGCTACCTCTTCCTTACGAAGACCACAAAGGAGCGCAACCGTATGCAGAGCAACTTCAGCACGCTGTGCCGTGGGCATATCATCCCAAAGGAACTGGACAGGGAGACGGCGGAGAAATTCATGGAGGCTACGGAACAGTTCGCCCGCATCATGAACGACAGCGGCTTCATCAGGCTGCGCCGCCTCACCACCGATGAGATTGTCGGTACGGAGGACAAGGCCGGACTCATAGAGCGTTATTTCTCCCTCATGCCCGAAGGAGATAGGACACTGCAGGACATCGACCTCTCGGCAAGGGAGATGCGCATCGGCGACAACCGCCTGTGCCTGCACACCCTCTCCGATGTGGAAGACCTGCCCGGAAAAGTTTCCACCGATGTCAGGTACGAGAAACTCTCCACCGACCGTTCGGACTGCCGTCTCTCCTTCGCAAGCCCCGTGGGTCTGCTGCTGCCCTGCAACCACATCTACAACCAGTATGTGATTCTGGACAACAGCGAGGAGAACCTGCAGAAGTTCGAGAAATCCGCAAGGAATATGCTGTCGCTTTCCCGCTATTCGAGGAGCAACAGCATCAACCGCGAGTGGATAGAGCAATACCTGAACGAGGCACATTCCTACGGGCTGACCTCGGTGAGAGCGCATTTCAACGTCATGGCATGGAGCGACGATGCGGAGGAGCTGCGCCACATCAAGAACGATGTGGGCAGTCAGCTGGCAAGCATGGAGTGCATGCCACGCCACAACACCATCGACTGCCCCACGCTCTACTGGGCGGCGATGCCCGGCAACGCGGCGGACTTTCCTGCGGAGGAGTCGTTCTACACCTTCACCGAACAGGCGGTGTGCCTCTTCACGGAGGAAACCAACTACCGCAGTTCGCTCTCGCCCTTCGGCATCAAGATGGTGGACAGGCTCACGGGCAAGCCCCTGCACCTCGACATCAGCGACTTGCCCATGAAGCGGGGCATCACCACCAACCGCAACAAGTTCGTGCTGGGCCCGTCGGGCAGCGGAAAGTCGTTCTTCATGAACCACCTCGTGCGCCAGTACTACGAGCAGGGCACGCACGTGGTGCTGGTGGATACGGGAAACTCCTACCAGGGGCTGTGCGAGATGATACGGCGCAAGACGCACGGCGAGGACGGCGTGTATTTCACCTACACGGAGGAAAAGCCTATCTCGTTCAACCCGTTCTACACCGACGACTATGTGTTCGACGTGGAGAAGAAGGACAGCATCAAGACGCTGCTACTGACGCTCTGGAAGTCGGAGGACGACAAGGTGACGAAGACGGAGAGCGGCGAGCTGGGCAGTGCGGTGAATGCCTACATCGAGCGCATCAGGGAAGACCGGAGCATCACGCCCTCGTTCAACACCTTTTACGAGTACATGCGCGACGACTACCGCCGCGAGCTGGCGGACCGTGAGATAAAGGTGGAGAAGTCGGACTTCAACATCGACAACATGCTCACCACCATGCGGCAGTATTACCGGGGCGGACGCTACGACTTCCTGCTCAACTCCACGGAGAACATCGACCTGCTCGGCAAGCGGTTCATCGTCTTCGAGATTGACAGCATCAAGGAGAACCGTGAGCTTTTCCCCGTGGTGACCATCATCATCATGGAGGCTTTCATCAACAAGATGCGCCGTCTGAAGTGCGTGCGCAAGCAGCTGATTGTGGAGGAGGCATGGAAGGCGTTGTCTTCGGCGAACATGGCGGAATACCTGAGGTACATGTACAAGACCGTGCGCAAGTATTACGGCGAGGCCATCGTGGTGACACAGGAGGTGGACGACATCATCTCCTCGCCCGTGGTGAAGGAGAGCATCATCAACAACTCCGACTGCAAGATACTCCTCGACCAGCGGAAGTACATGAACAAGTTCGACCAGATACAGGCGTTGCTCGGTCTGACGGAGAAGGAGAAGTCTCAGATTCTCTCCATCAACATGGCCAACAACCCGTCACGGCTCTACAAGGAGGTGTGGATCGGACTGGGCGGCACGCAGTCGGCGGTCTATGCCACCGAGGTGAGCGCAGAGGAATACCTCGCCTACACCACCGAGGAAACGGAGAAGGTGGAGGTCTATCGGCTGGCGGAGCAACTGGGCGGCGACATCGAAGCCGCCATCCGGCAGCTGGCTGAGAAGAGAAGGAGTAGCAAGACATGACATTTATCACAACCAGATTTTATCACATTCAACAATGATTCAGAACATGGGAAGAAGATTCAAGACATCAAGCAGACAGATGCTGCTCCTTTGCGGCATCGTGCTGGGAATGGCGAGTATGGCAATGCAGTCGTGCAGTGAGGCGGCGAGGGACGACCGTCCCGCCCTCTGCGGCAACTGGGAGAGCGTGGAGGGCAAGCCTGACGTGCTCATCTACAAGGAGGGGAAGGCATACAAGGTGACAGTGTTCAAGCGCAAGGGGCTGGGACGCGAGCTGAAACCGCAGACTTACCTCCTGCAGATGGAAAACGGCAACCTCTTCATGAACACGGGATTCCGCATCGACGTGGCCTACAACGAGGAGACGGACGTGCTGACCTTCTCGCCCAACGGGGACTATGTAAGAGTTAAAGCGACTAAGGACAATTTGTCCCAGTAAAGACAATCTGTAACACCAAAATTGTAAGAATGAGAATGAAAACAAAGATTCTGACAACATGCTTTTGTCTGTTCCTTGCGAGCAAGGCAAGCGCACAGTGGACGGTCATAGACCCGTCCAACATTGCGCAAAGCATCGTGAACACCTCCAAGAACGTGGCGCACACATCAACCACGGCGACCCACATGGTTAAGAACTTTCAGGAGACAGTGAAAATCTATGAGCAGGGTAAGAAGTACTACGATGCCCTGAAATCGGTGAACAACCTCGTCAAGGATGCCCGCAAGGTGCAGCAGACCATCCTGATGGTGGGCGACATCACGGACATCTACATGAACAGCTTCCAGAAGATGATGCGCGACGAGAATTTCACGGTGGAGGAACTGTCAGCCATCGCCTTCGGCTACACCAAACTGCTGGAGGAGAGCAACGACGTGCTGACGGAGCTGAAGAACGTGGTGAACATCACCACGCTCTCCATGACGGACAAGGACCGTATGGACGTGGTGGAGGGCTGTTATCAGAAGATGAAGCGGTACCGCAACCTCGTGAGCTACTACACCAACAAGAACATCAGCGTGAGCTATCTGCGGGCAAAGAAGAAGAATGACCTCGACCGCGTGATGGGACTCTACGGCAGTGCCAACGAAAGATACTGGTAGCCTATGGACTTCGAGAACCTTCACCAGATACTGCGGTCACTCTACGATGAGATGATGCCGCTGTGCGAGGACATGGCGGGTGTGGCGAAAGGCATCGCCGGACTGGGCGCACTCTTCTACGTGGCCTACCGGGTATGGCAGTCGCTGGCGCGTGCCGAGCCGATAGACGTGTTCCCGATGCTTCGTCCGTTTGCCATAGGACTGTGCATCATGTTCTTCCCAACGGTGGTGCTGGGCACACTCAGCGGAGTGCTCTCGCCGATTGTACAGGGTACGGCCAAGATGCTGGAGACGGAGACGCTGGACATGAACGAGTACCGGGAGCAGAAGGACAAGCTGGAATACGAGGCGATGAAACGCAACCCTGAGACGGCCTACTTGGTGTCGAACGAGGAGTTCGACAAGCAGCTGGAGGAACTGGGTTGGTCGCCCGATGACCTTGTCACCATGGCGGGGATGTACATCGAGCGGAGCATGTACCAGATGAAGAAGGGCGTGCGCGACTTCTTCCGTGAGTTGCTGGAGCTGCTGTTTCAGGCCGCTGCCCTCGTGATAGACACGCTGAGGACGTTCTTCCTCGTGGTGCTGTCGATACTGGGGCCGATAGCCTTCGCCATCTCGGTGTGGGACGGCTTTCAGAGCACGCTGACGCAGTGGATATGCCGCTATGTACAGGTGTATCTGTGGCTGCCCGTGTCGGACATGTTCAGCACGATACTGGCCAAGATACAGGTGCTGATGCTGCAGAGCGACATCGAGCGGATGCAGGCCGACCCGAACTTCTCGCTGGATTCGAGCGACGGGGTGTATATTGTGTTCTTGATCATCGGCATTATCGGCTACTTCACCATCCCCACCGTGTCGGGCTGGATTATCCAAGCCGGGGGCATGGGCAACTACGGGCGCAACGTGAACCAGACGGCAGGCAAGGCTGGCGGCTTCGCTGGCAGCGTGGCGGGTGCCACCGCTGGCAATGTGGCCGGACGTGTCGGGAAACTGCTGAGATAAAGAAAAGTATGTGTAACATCAAAACAAGGAGAAAACAAGAAAATGGAATTTAAGTCATTAAAGAACATCGAGACCTCGTTCAGGCAGATTCGCCTGTTCAGCATGGTGTTCCTCGCCTTGTGTGCCGTGGTGACGGTGTGGAGCGTGTGGAGTTCCTACCGCTTTGCGGAGAAGCAGCGGGAGAAGATATATGTGCTGGACAACGGCAAGTCGCTGATGCTGGCCCTCTCGCAGGACCTGTCGCAGAACCGTCCGGCGGAGGCGAGGGAGCACGTACGCCGCTTCCATGAGCTGTTCTTCACGCTCTCGCCGGAGAAGAGCGCGATTGAGCACAACGTGAAGCGTGCACTGCTGTTGGCCGACCGCAGCGTGTACAACTACTATTCGGACTTTGCGGAAAAGGGTTATTACAACCGCATCATCGCAGGTAACATCAATCAGGTGCTGAAGGTGGACAGCGTGGTGTGTGACTTCAACGGCTATCCGTACCGTGCCACCACCTACGCACGGCAGCAGATTATCCGGCAGAGCAACATCACGGAGCGCAGCCTCGTGACGACGTGCCGGCTGCTGAACGCCTCACGCTCGGACGACAATCCCAACGGATTCACTATCGAGGGGTTCACCATCATTGAGAACAAGGACTTACAGACAATCAAACGATGACGGGCATGAAGGAAAATAGAATCAGGAAATCGGCGTGGAGGCTCTTCTGGAGTCTCCGCGATAAAAGAAAGCAGATGACGGAGCTGGCCAAGGACCGGTTGGAGGGTCTGCCACAGCGGACGAAGAGACGCATCATATTGGGAATGCTCGCCGTCTTTGCGGTGCTTGCCCTCTACACTTTCGGCAAGGCCGTCTATGACATTGGCAGAGACGAAAGCCGAAAGATGGAGATAGACCATGCTGGGCAGGTGGAACTGTCCATCAAGCCCACAGTTAGTAATCACTCAACACCTTATTATTTATATGGAACAGACGAAGATTGAAGTACAAGACAAGGACAAGACTCCCGACAAGGAGAAAAGCAAGGAAAAGCCCAAACATGAGCGTACACCGCTCACGGAGGCGGAGCGGCTGAGACGGCAGAAGATGATTGTGCTGCCTGCCATGGTGCTGGTGTTCCTCGGTGCGATGTGGCTGATTTTCGCCCCATCGTCTGAGGGATCGAAAGAGCCGGGCATGGATGGCTACAACATGGAGATGCCGGATGCCGACAAGGCGGACAGGCAGATTATCGGCGACAAGGCGAAAGCCTATGAGCAGGGAGCGTTGGAGGAACGCAAGGAGAACCGCAACCGCTCGATGATGGAGCTGGGAGACATGTTCGACCGTGAAGTAGTTGGAAACGAATCCGCTGCGGATTACAGTCTGACAGCCAATGACAGCGTGGAAAAGAGCAAGCTCACAACGCCGCAAAGCATCCATTTGTCTGCCACCGCCTACCGTGACTTGAACACCACACTTGGCAGTTTTTATGAGCAGCCAAAGGAGGAAAATGCGGACATGGAGGAACTGCTGGAGCGCATTGCCTCGCTGGAGTCAGAACTTGAAAGCGAGAAAGGAAAGGCTTCCGATATGGACGACCAAGTGGCACTCATGGAAAAGTCCTACGAACTGGCGGCAAAGTATATGGGCGGTCAGAATGGCGGTAAGCCGGAACCGTTACAGAAGGCGGAACCTTATCCAGTGCAGAAGACCGGGAAGAACACCGTCACTCCCGTGAAACAAGTAACGAAGCTGGTGGTATCCGCCCTTGGACAGCCGATGAGCAACGAGGAGTTTATCGCCGCCCATACGCAGGAGCGAAATTATGGTTTCAACACCGCTGTAGGCAAGGTTGGGGTGACGGACAAGAACACCATATCGGCGTGCGTCTATGGAGCGCAGAGCGTGACGGACGGGCAGGCAGTGAAGTTGCGCCTGTTGGAGCCGATGGCCGTGGCGGAACGGATTATTCCCCGAAATGCCGTGGTGGTAGGTGCGGCACGTGTACAGGGCGAACGCCTCGGCATCGAAATCACCTCGATAGAGCATGAGGGGACTATCGTGCCTGTGGAGCTTTCGGTCTATGATACGGACGGGCAGCAGGGTATCTTCATCCCCGGCTCGATGGAGATGGATGCGGTGCGGGAGGTTGCCGCCAACATGGGTGGTTCGCTCGGCAGCAGCATCAATATCTCCACCAATGCGGGGGCACAGTTGGCCTCCGACTTCGGCAAGGGGCTGATACAGGGCACAAGCCAGTACATCGCCAAGAAGATGCGTACCGTGAAGGTGCATCTGAAGGCGGGCTACAAGGTGATGCTGTATCAAGATAGAGATTGATAACAGAATAAGTAACAACAATCCAATTTTTATTCACCACTAAAATCCAAAGTGAAATGAGAAAAGCAATCATGATTTTTGCCCTTGCGATGGGCATCGTAACTGCCAATGCGCAGGAGAACAAGACTGTGAAGGAAAGTAACGGGAGTGAAGAACAACCGACCCTGACCAAGGAGGTCTATCCGCAGAAGGAGGCGGAGGGCGACCTGTATCACGGGCTGACGAAGAAGCTGACCTTCGACCGCATGATACCACCCCACGGGCTGGAGGTGACGTACGACAAGACCGTACACATCATCTTTCCGGCGGAGGTGCGCTATGTGGATTTGGGCTCGCCCAACCTGATAGCGGGCAAGGCGGACGGTGCGGAGAACGTAATCCGTGTGAAGGCGACCGTGAAGAACTTCAAGAACGAGACGAATATGAGCGTCATCACGGAAGACGGCAGCTTCTATACCTTCAACGTGAAGTATGCCAAGGAGCCGCTGCTGCTCAACGTGGAGATGTGCGACTTCATCCACGACGGCGAGGCGGTGAACCGTCCGAACAATGCGCAGGAGATTTACCTGAAGGAACTGGGCAGCGAGAGTCCGATGCTGGTTCGACTTATCATGAAGTCCATCCACAAGCAGAACAAGCGTGAGGTGAAGCACATCGGCTGCAAGCGTTTCGGCATACAGTACCTGCTGAAAGGAATCTATACGCACAACGGACTGCTGTATTTCCACACGGAAATCAAGAATCAGAGCAACGTGCCGTTTGATGTGGACTACGTGACATGGAAGATTGTGGACAAGAAGGTGGCGAAGCGTACCGCCGTGCAGGAACAGGTTATCCTGCCGCTGCGTGCGCAGAACTATGCCACTTGCGTGCCGGGCAAGAAGAGTGAGCGCACGGTGTTCACGATGGCAAAGTTCACCATACCTGACGACAAGTGCCTCGTGGTGGAACTGAACGAGAAGAACGGTGGCCGTCACCAGTCGTTCGTGATTGAGAACGAGGACTTGGTGCGTGCCAATACCATCAACGAACTTCAAGTGCGCTGACCATGAGAATGTACATCGTAATAATCATCGCGTCGCTTGCCCTGTTCACGGGGCAGGCGCACGCCCAGCGATGCCTGCCTAAGATGCAGGGCATCGAGGTGAAGGCGAACATGGCGGACGGCTTCAAACTTGGTGGCAACGATGGCGGGTACAGTCTTGGTGCAATTCTCTCCACCTATACCAAGGGTGGCAACAAGTGGGTGTTCGGTGGCGAATACCTGCTGAAGAACCAGCCCTACAAGGAGAAGAAGATACCCGTGGCGCAGTTTACGGCGGAGGGTGGCTACTATCTGAAAGTACTGTCGGACGCAAGGAAAATGCTCTTTGTCTATGCAGGTGCTTCGGCTCTCGCAGGCTATGAGACGGTGAACTGGGGCGACAAGGTGCTGTACGACGGGGCGATGCTCCATGATAAGGATGCCTTCATCTATGGCGGTGCGCTGACACTCGATGTGGAGTTTTATGTGGCCGACCGTATCGCCCTGCTCGCCAACCTCAGGGAACGATGTCTTTGGGGCAACTCCACGGGGCATTTCTATACGCAGTTCGGCGTGGGCGTGAAGTTCATCATTAACTGATATGGTGTATGGAGATTGACGCATTGAGGCAGATACCGCTGGCGGACTTTCTCACACGTTTAGGGCATGAACCTATCCGAAGAAGAGGCAATGAATGGTGGTATGTCGCACCTTACCGCACGGAACGCACTCCCTCGTTACGTGTGAACGTGGACAAGCAACTCTGGTATGACTTCGGTCTGGGCAAAGGCGGTGACATCTTCACGCTGGCTGGCGAGTTTGTCCACAGCAGCGACTTCATGGAGCAGGTAAGATTCATCACGGAAGCGGGCATCGTTCCGCTTCCGCAAATGGAACCTCGTCCCCATAAGACCGTGGAAAAGAAGCCTGTCTTTGAGGAGGTGGAGATAAGGCCGTTAAGTCATCGGGCATTGCTCTCGTATTTGGAGGAGCGTGGAATTGCTCCGGCGATTGCCAAACAACATTGCAAGGAAATCCATTTCCGGCTCTACGGCAAGCGGTATTTTGCCATCGGTTACGGAAATCGTTGCGGTGGATTTGAACTGCGCAACCGCTTCTTCAAGGGCTGCATACCGCCAAAGGACTTTTCTTCATTCAGACAGGGAAGCAGTCGCTGCCACCTCTACGAGGGCTTTATGGATTGGCTTTCTGCGCTGACTTTGGGCATTGGAACTACGGAGGACAGCCTTGTGCTGAACTCCGTAGCCAATGTGGACAAGGCAATACCTGCCTTGGAGGATTACCAAGAGATAGTCTGCCACCTCGACCATGACGATGCCGGACGCAGGACGGTGGAAGTCCTGCGGAAGCATTTTGGGGAGTGTGTGACAGACCATTCCGGACTCTATTCGGGCTACAAGGACTTGAACGAGTACCTTGTGGCCAAACAGAAAATCAGTAACCATCAAAACAAAGAATGACAATGAACATCAAGAATATCAAGAACCTGAGAGTGAAACTTATGAGTATGGCAACCGTTCTGTTCGTGGGGCTGATGGGGTGTATCCTTGCCTCCTGCGACGATGAGCTGGACATACAGCAATCCTATCCGTTCACGGTGGAGACGATGCCCGTGCCCAACAAGGTGACGAAGGGGCAGACGGTAGAAATCCGCTGCGAGATGAAGAAAGAGGGCAACTATGCCAATGCGCTCTACACCATCCGCTATTTCCAGTTTGAGGGTGAGGGTACGCTGAAGATGGACAACGGCATTACGTTCCTGCCCAACGACCGCTACCTGCTCGAAAACGAAAAGTTCCGCCTGTATTACACTTCGGGATGCAGCGAGGCGCAGAACTTCATCGTGGTGGTGGAGGACAATTTCGGGAATGCCTACGAGCTGGAGTTTGACTTCAACAACCAGAACGTGAAGGACGAGACGCTGTCTGTTGTCCCTGTCACTAACTTCAAGCCTTTGTCGTGATGATGCGCATATTCATGGCTATCTGCTGTGCGCTCCTTACGGTCTGCCCTCTGCTTGCACAGGGCGACCGCATGGAGGCGGCAAGGATATATCGCCTGCCACGGTTTGAGAGGGCAGTACGCTGCATCAAGTTCTTCGAGGGCTGGCATACAGAAAAACATCATCCGTACGTCGGATATGGCCATCAGTTGCAACCGGGCGAAAGGTATTCGGCAAGGACAATGACACGCAGGCAGGGCGAGGCGTTGCTGCGGAAGGATTTGAGAAAGTTCTGTGCCATGTTCCGCAAGTTCGGGAAAGATTCTCTCTTGCTTGCCACGCTTGCCTACAATGTCGGTCCGTATAGGCTCTTGGGAAGCGACAAAATACCCAAAAGCAAGTTGATAAGGACGTTAGAGGCAGGCGACCGCAACATCTATCAGGAGTACATCGCTTTCTGCAACTACAAGGGGAAACGGCACGCCATGCTGCTCAAACGCAGAAAAGCGGAGTTTGCGTTGCTGTATGTACCGTAAAAAACAAGCGAGACTAATAGCCTCGCTTGAAAGTCGCTCATCCAAAAAGCAATCCTATTATAGTGCAAAGCACTGTAATAGCGGTACAAATGATATTTACCCAATCACTCTTTGTGAATCTCTAAGCTGTAGAGGGAGCAAACTTTTTTGCTCCCTACTACTAATGAATCAAAACTACAAGTAATTTTTTCTTCATAGTACATAGAAAATAAATGGTTTTTAACTCTAAACAAGCACTTTCTTTGAGTCCCTGCCGTTTTAGGACTTTGCAGCTAATCGCCTTTCTTATGAATATGGGGCTTCAGGGAAGGAGTATTTCCCGGAGTCGATTTGTTATCCCTCTGGCGACGGTCTGGCAAACCCGTAGATTTTGCAATTCTTTTTGGTCCAGGCTTGATACCCATAAAACAATCTTTTTAAAGTTTTGCGACACTATTGTCTATTATAATGACAGGCAAATAATATGCCGAAACAAAGGATTATACTTATTGTGACAAAATGTCACACAACTATTCTTTTTAAACAAAAGGATAAAGCATCGCAGATTAGGACAAAGGTTTCTTTGCTACTTTCTTTTTCCGCTTGTCCTGCTCATGAAAGAAAGTAGGCGGCTTGCGCCGCCCACCTCTCAAAAGTGTGTATAGAGTCCTGTCACCTGCGTGAAAACCTCCTCCAACATATCGAAGAAAATGCCTTCGTGCGTTTCAATGTCCTTCGCCTTGCTCTCAAAGGTTTTCTTGCTAAACGTCTTGCGGTAGAAGCGCATATTGTAGAGGTCTGTCCCTGCATCATAGATGATGTCAAGGCGGTTGGCACTGGTCTTGTTCCTCGCAAGGCTCATGCGCAGTCCGTTACCCATATCCACAAAGTCCCTGCTGCCTGTCATGACGGCAAAACGCTTGCCGCCAATCTGCTCCAATATAGTCCGTGCTATCGTATTCATTACCTTTTGGTTTTTAGGTTTAGGCGGTGCGGACACCGCCTAAACGCACTTGATTTTCTCATAATTCTGCTTTCTCGATGATGGGTGTGAACTTCTCCAACCACTCTTTCAGACATTCCATGTTGTACTCGCTCGTGATGACTGCCGTATGGCTGTCAATGGCGGTGAAACGGCTACTCTCGTAGTTGTCTATCCACCCTTTCAAGGTGGAAACTCCCCATGCTTCGGCATCGTCAAACATTCCGTCCAATGTTGTGATTGGCTCATTGAACTTGACAATCAGTGTTTGATAGGTCTCGCTCATAGTCAGTCCTCCTTCTTTTTCAGCCACTCGTCACGTTTCTGTCGGCACTCGTCCAACGTGGGCTTCACGCAGGAGAATAGTTCTCCGTCCGTGTGGCGGTAGTCGTATTGCACAAGGGTACGCTTGCGTCTGCCGATACCCGATTGAAATCTCTCGTACTTCTCAGTACCTGCCGCTGTGCAGGTACTGAGTCCGTTGATGGTCATTTGTGTAGTCATAATCGTTTCTATTACGCTGCCTTTATCCGCTGACGGATAAGGTTGATGTTGCTGTTTACAAGATTGATAATGCGGTCGTGATACTCGGTGTTGGCATTGCACGCTCCTCGGCTCTGAACCGACGACAAGCCGAGAGCCATCAAGCTCGCTTGAATGGCCGAGGCGCGAAGGAGGAAGGCAAAGCCAACCACTTGGAGGGTTTTCAGCGACACCTCTATCGTCTCGATGCGCCTGCCATCAATGGTGGCGGAGAGTATGAGGGAATCGGCTCGCTTGTAGTAAGTACCTACGCAGTGGTGCATCGCCTTGCCTTCCAATATCATCTCCTCTACGCTCTCTATCACCTTGACGGAAATGAGTTCATCGGCAAACATAAGTCCGAAGAACATGCCTTTCTCTTGGAGGAACTGCTTCTCGTCCTTGATAGCCTGCTCACGCTCCTCCGCTGACCGCTCGCGTTGCAACTGCTCCTGCCTTTTCGCTGCCAACTTGTCATGGAGGGCTTTGAGGTCGGTCGGGCAGACGTACTTCGGCTGACGAATGTCCTTGCCGAAGTGGCGCAGGAGGTCTATCGTGTCGCACCAAAGAGAGCCGTCGGGAATGGTGTAGCCGTTGCGGATGCAGATTCTCACGGATGCCCAATAGTCCTCCATGTTGCAGGAGGAGTTGAGGTAGTGGCGGAGCATAGGGTATTGCCCTGCCTTTATCAGCGTTTCCGCCCTGCTGTCGGTCAAGAGTGCAGGAATGAGTTTCGTAGGCACGATGTCATGGAAGTCTCCTCGGAAGCCGTTCCTGCGCAGTTCGTCCATCGCCTTGTATTCGGGGCAGAGGGGCATGTGGGCGATATGCTGATAGGCAAGGTTGTCACCACGGATTGCCATGGGTGAGGCAAACGTGAAGGTGTCGATGTATCTGCCCAACGTGCGCTGTATGGCTACGATGGTGCGTTTGCCCTGCCTGTTCCACCAACCGACGCCAAGCCGAACGGAGAGGCCAAGCTCGCTTGGGCTATCCTGAGGCGCGAAGGAGGAAGGCGAAGCCAATAGCCGCCTATCTCAAGGGTGGTGGGGGTTGCCTTGCAGCCTTTCTCCATTTCCACGATGAGGAGGTACATGCGCAGCACTTGATACTCTCCGCAGGTGGTGAGTATGGTGAAATACTGCTTCTGCTGCAACTTGCGCTCCAATGTGTTCTTCACCTGCAGGCGTGCCTTGCAGTGTGGGCAGGTGCAGGTACGGGCAGTGCCGTCCGTCTGCCATGTGTGTCCGCAGTCCATGCAGGTGGTGCGTCCTTTGGGTAACCGGTAGGCATAGTGGTCCACGCACTCACGGAATGCCCATTTCAGTTGTCGCTTGCTGATGGGGCGCAGGTGCCTGCTCTCGGCAAGCACCGCTTTCTCAAACTTGTTTCTCGGTCTCATATTTCAAAATCGAATAAGGAGGGTTCAACTTGGGGTTTCTGAGGCTTGGCTGCCTTAGTCCTTTGGCGGTTCTGCATCTTGCGCAGTTCCTCGTCTTGGTATTGGCGGATGGCTCGCTGCCGTGCTTCCGCCTTCTCCTCAGCGGTGAGTTCCACCACGTGGTTCACTGCTATCTGACATTGGATGGGCTTCCCTACCTCTATCTCGTTCTCGTCATAGTAGTGTACGGCTTGTCCGTAAATCTCTCCGTCTGAAAAGCCGTTGCAGCCACTCCTATGCACATAGTTCAGAATGTAGGTGATGCAGTCGTCGATGTTCTTGGCAGGGTTGCGGTAGTTCTTGGCGAAGAGTTCGTCCTCCGCTGCACGCTGCTCCAAATACATCTGTATCGTTCTCTTGAAATGGTCTGTTCCTTTCATGTCGCTTGCTGTTTTATAGTTTATCGTTCTTGTAATGTATCTCGCACTCCTCCACCTCGGTGGGCAGTCCGAATAGGGGGAAGTGGCTGAAATAGGTGTGTGTGCTGCCGTCCTCGTCCATGAGGGGCGAAACGATTTCCACCTGCCATTGGCTGACCCACTCGTCCACCATTCGGATTTCATCGTCCGTCAGTGCCGTTGCATCGCCATTGATGAGGTAGCACAAACTCCATGTGGGTATCTTCTCTGTTGTTCTGTTCATATCGCTGTCAGTTTATAGGGGTTATAACATTTGCTTGATAATCTCTCTGAGGTACTGCGGATTTACCTCGTTGAAAAGGAACTCCACGAAGTCCTGCCGTGTCTCCTTGTTCAGTTCGTGGTACAATTCGCTGAACGTGCTGTGGTTGCCGTTGATGTAGGTTTCCACCATGTACTCGAAGATGTTGTCCACCTCGTAGTATCTGCACTGCTGCGCTGCCGTCTTGCTTGTTCTCTTTGCCATTGCCGTAGGGTGTTAAAGGGTGAGTAGCCAAAGGAGAAGGCCGAAGAAGGTGATGAGGGAGAGCATGAGCACTATCACGCTTATCACCACTCTGAACACTCCGTTCACAATCTCTCTGATGACGCTCCAAAGGATGCCGATGAGCCAACTGACGGAGCAGCGAGCGCATAGCCAAAGCCACGCTTTGGCTATGCCGAGTCGTGACGGAAGAAGCCGAAGGCAAAGGAACGCCCGCACGATGAGGGTGCATATCGCCACCGCCATATAGTGTGCCGTCTGTCTGATGTCCATTGCTGCTGTCATTGTCTGTTCTGTTTTAATTTTTATATGCGGATCCAAGAGCTGAGGGAGTTGAGTTTCAAAACTTCTTATCTGCCTCTCGGTTATCCGACATTTTTTTTATGCGTCTTCCTGTCGCATCGGTCGTTTTCGTTTCGGTTGCCCCATCAAGGTAGGGATTCGGAAATGCAAGGTTTTTCGGGAAAAATACTACCCGTAGGGCTGGAGATTTTTCTCGCAAAACAGGAGGCTTGACCTTGCATTTCCGGCAAATCCCGGAGTTACCTTTGCAGCCGAACGAGAATGACCACCTGATGCGCCGTCTGGAAGTCGCAAAATGGAGGTAAGCGTAACAAGAGGCAGATTGAATGGAACATCTCCTAAATGCGGAAACTGCATGAGAAAAGAAAACGTCCTCTAACTTGGAGGCTCGCTTGAAAGCGTGAACAAGCCGAAACTCCACAAAAGAAGTATGCCCGTATATGCCTATCCGACTTGCTCGGACAGACACATACGGACATTCTTCTTCGGCTTCGGCGGTACAGACAGCCTTTTGTGGCTCACTCGTGAGCGGCAAGTGGTTGGCTGTACCTATCTCAATTCCGCTTTCAACAAAATGAAAAACAGACAGAGGGAACAGACTGAAAGCGTGAATAAACCGAAGCCCCACAAGAGAAGTGTGTCCGTATATGCCTATCCGACTTGCTCGGACAGACACATACGGACATTCTTCTCCGGCTTCGGCGGTACGGACAACCTTTTGTGGCTCACCTGTGAGCGGCAAGTGGTTGGCTGTACCTATCTCAGTTCCGCTTTCATCAATGAACAAAAGGCGCAAGTGGTAAAGGCGGCTGTGCCGTAAGAAAGAGAATCCGCACATCCATCGTCAAACCCTCGGTTTGATGCGGATATGCGGACTTTCTTTCAGCCATGCCGCCAGTGCCGATGACCGGCCCTTACCACGTAAGGGTGAATCATCAGCACGGTTTCACTTGCGCCAAGAGGAACAACAAAAAAGGAAACGGCAAGACCCCGTAAAAGTACCTCTCTCGCATAGCCATGAAAGGTTTGTCCGCTTGCCGATTGTCTAAACGAGAGTTTAGGCTTCAAAAGCGGACATTCTTTTCGGATATGCCATAGTAGGAAAGAGGTTGTCTGAACTCGTTTCAGCCAACGCCTTTCCTACATAAGAACTCACTTTTACGGAAGAACAGTAACGAACAGGTCAAGAAATCACGCTCAAAACACAGAAAAATGAGCAATTCCTTGGGGAACCCAAATAAAAAGCGTACCTTTGCATACAGAGTTGTGAGGCGAAGTAAATCACAGAATATCAGTGCACTTGCACTTTCGCTAAATCGTTACCATAAATCCGCAACTCCTTCATTCTAATCTGATACTCAATCAGATATAAGTTTTTTGATTATCCCGGACAAAGATAGTGAATTATTCAGGAGACAACACTATAAAATATACCCTAAATAGGGTATTTCCGCCATGAACATCTTCCCCTATCTTTGCATTATAAAATCAGAACCCACTAAATGAAAAGATTATGGCAAGAATAAAAAAAGAATTGACCGAACTCATCGGAGGAACTCCCTTGTTGGAACTGTCACGCCTTAGTAAAAAACACGATGCGAAAGCGCAAATAATTGCCAAACTGGAATACTTCAATCCCGGAGGAAGTGTAAAAGACCGTATAGCCCTGGCAATGATAGAGGATGCAGAAGCCAAAGGAATCTTGAAACCCGGAGCGGTTATCATTGAACCAACCAGCGGCAACACCGGCGTAGGGTTAGCATGGGTTGCCAGCGTGAAAGGTTACAAAGCCATACTGACCATGCCCGAAACCATGAGCGAGGAACGCCAGAACCTGTTAAAAGCCATGGGAGCACAATTGGTACTGACCGAAGGTGCAAAAGGAATGAAAGGAGCCATAGAAAAAGCGGAGGAATTGCGTGACCGGACTCCGGGAGCCGTCATTCTGGGACAATTCGAAAACCCGGCGAATCCCGCCGCCCATGCACGTACCACTGCACAGGAAATATGGAACGACACGGACGGAAAGGTAGACATCTTTGTTGCCGGAGTCGGTACAGGCGGCACTTTAAGCGGAGTAGCGGAAGGATTAAAAAAACAGAATCCCCATATACAGATTGTAGCTGTAGAGCCGGATAACTCCCCCGTCCTTTCGGGAGGAAATCCGGGACTGCACAAGATACAAGGTATCGGAGCCGGATTTATCCCTCATACCTACAATGAAAAATTAGTAGACAAGATAATCCGGGTGAAAGACGATGACGCCATCCGCACAGGACGCGAACTCTCTCTGACGGAAGGGTTATTGGTCGGAATATCTTCGGGAGCAGCCGCCTATGCCGCATTGGAACTGGCCAAACTCCCCGAAAATGAAGGAAAACAAATTGTAGTGATCTTGCCCGATACGGGGGAACGATATTTGTCTACCGTGCTTTATGCTTTTGAAGAATACCCATTATCATAAAATGAGATGAACATAGCTGCATTAATTTCAGGAGGAGTAGACAGCGCGGTTGTCGTACATCTCCTCTGCGAACAAGGATACAAACCGGATCTTTTCTATATTAAAATCGGAATGGACGGTGACGAAGATATCACCTGCACGGCAGAAGAGGACATTGAACTATGTACCGCCACCGCCCGCAAATACGGTCTGAGCCTGAATATCATTGACCTGCACCGACAGTACTGGGATAATGTAGTGGCATACGCCATCGATAAAGTGAAACGCGGTCTTACTCCCAACCCGGATGTAATGTGCAACAAGCTCATCAAATTCGGATGTTTTGAGCAGGAAGCAGGGCATTTATATGACAAGACAGCTACCGGACATTACGCCAGTATTCTTGAAAAAGACGGGAAAATATGGCTGGGAACCGCACAAGACCCCGTCAAGGACCAAACAGATTTCCTGGCACAAATAGATTATCTGCAAATTTCAAAACTGATGTTCCCTTTGGGAGGTCTGATGAAGAATGAGGTCAGGGATATCGCCCGCATTGCCAAACTGCCCAGTGCACAACGCAAGGACAGTCAAGGTATCTGCTTTCTAGGAAAAATCAACTATAATGAGTTCCTCCGCCGTTTCTTGGGTGAAAAAGAAGGGGATATCATTGAAATGGAAACAGGAAAACGGATTGGCACTCACAAAGGATATTGGTTTCACACCATCGGACAGCGCAAAGGATTGGGACTAGGTGGAGGACCATGGTTTGTTATCCGCAAAGATATAGACGAGAATATCATTTATGTCTCACACGGTTATGATACAGACAAACAATATGGGACAGACTTTGCCTTGCATGATTTTCATTTCATCACAGAGGACTTATGGAAGGGAGCACCTTCCGCAGATGTTTCTTTCAAGATCCGGCATACAGACACTTTCATGAAAGGAATATTGACACGGGAAGATAACTTGTTCCGAATCCACAGCCACGTCCCCTTACAGGGTATAGCCCCCGGACAGTTCGGTGTGCTGTATGACAAGAATGCGGAAATCTGTGTGGGAAGCGGTGAAATCACTTTATCCTAAATATAATATTCCACCACATCCACAATCCCTGCACGAAGGGCATATTTTGTTGCTTCGTGCACATTGTTCACTTCCAGCTTGCGAAAGATATTTTTGCGGTGAGTCATTACCGTATATACACTTAGGAAACGCTCAGCCGCAATCTCTTTCGTAGTCTTGCCCAATGCCATCAGTTTCAGAATTTCACGCTCCGTGACCGTAAGCGGTGAAACTAACTTATCTTTTTTGTCTTCTTTATGCTGCAACAGCCAGACTGCACGCGTACACATGTATTGTAAATGCTGTTTTGCCTTCCGCAGCCCTTCCTCTATCTCTATCATCGGCGCATCTTTCATCACCACGCTGAATGAAGTTCCGCTAAAAACCATACGCCGGATGAAATCCTCACTCAGATTATCGCTGAACAGAACAAAATGTGCCTCCTTAAACCGTTCCTGCAATATAAGCAAATATTCAGCCGAAGTATCAAACAATGTATAGTCCAACACTGCAACGGCATTGGGATTATCGACAAGAAGCCCGGTTAATTCACTCTGACTGCCGGCTTCCTTTATTGCGGCGAACCCTCCTATCCGACCGGCCACCGTTTTCATACCTTCACGGGTAATATCCTGATTATCGATAAGTAGCAATGTTTTCATGCCCATACATTTTAACTAGGGAAACTTACTGAAACAAAAAAGCCTTGCATCATTGTGTGCAAGGCTTCATTCTTCGGTGGGCGTTGACGGATTCGAACCGCCGACCCTCTGCTTGTAAGGCAGATGCTCTG
>OWIC01000389.1_pt1 | contig 28823 bp, 29 predicted proteins | sample 1732791 | NCBI WGS metagenome assembly OWIC01 (sample SAMN05065754, study PRJEB22554) | human gut metagenome | biome: ENVO:2100002; feature: ENVO:00000062; material: ENVO:00002003 | host: Homo sapiens | place: USA
GAGCCTTATCGTCGGCAGCGTCAGATGTGTATAAGAGACAGCTCTTATAATTTCTGTAGAGTAGGCGTAGAAGACTTAGATACAGATAATATTATTGATAACTTAGTTGATAAATCATTAGAAATATTAACATCATGAATTTTATATTCATTACATACGATGCAATTGTGGAATTTGCATCAGATCGTTTTTTTCAAAGTGCAGAATACTTAGAAAGTAGTATGCTTTGTGACGTATTACAAGGAGCCTCAACTTATTGGGAACATAATAAAATTGTTTTTCAGATAACGGAAAAAGGATGCTTTTTCTATACTCACAAATTAGACAAAAAACAAGGATTAATTTTTGATCTGTCTACATTTAAAGGGTTTGAGCTTAGCAGCAGAGAGCAAATAATATCAATATTTCAAAAGACAGTTAAATATGCTGTCAGATATTTTGAAAAGCTTCCTGTAGCAACATGTGAACGATTACTACCAGGCTTACCTACGACAATAGTATTTCCATTTCCATTTACTGCTACTAAAGATGTAAATAAAATACTTATTGACCGTAATTCTTCCAAGCAAGATAGAAAAGAACGCAATTATCTAACAGTGTATTTCTTTGGAAATGATGATAAAGCGAAAGTTTCTTTTACAAATCTAAATAAAGCATTGGGAGAGCTAGACAAACTTCAGTATAGTCCTACTCAACTAAACACATTAGAACCCAAAATATCAGCAGCTCTTGCTGTTACAGACCTTAATTCTCTTAATTTGTCAATTGATTCAAAAATAGGTTATGATAATTGGCAATATTATTTAACTGAAAATCAAAAGTCATTTGTCACATCTCCAATAAGTGGAGCTGAAAGATTAGAAGGTGCAGCTGGTACGGGAAAAACCTTATCTATGATATTAAAGTGCATTCATCTATTAAAAGAAAAAATCGAGAAAAATGAGGAATATCATATTATTTTTGTAACTCATTCATTGGCAACGAAAGAGAGAATTATTGACATATTTTTAAACAATTGGTCTGCTTTTAAAGATTATCAAGAAAAAGATGGAACTCGCCCTTATATATCTATTTTTGTGACAACCTTGCAAGAATGGAGTGCAGATCATTTAGGAACAAATAGCATAACAGAGAATGAATATCTTGATAAAGATGCAAGTGATTCAAAAGCTATGCAAATTTTATATATAGAAGAAGCTTTAGATAAAGTATTAAAGTCACAATGGACTGCTTTTAAAATAATATGTTCCCCTGAGTTTTCTTCTTTCTTAAGTCACACTCCTAAAGAAAATCTTTTGGAGATGATGCAACAAGAAATTGCAGTCTTGATAAAAGGAAGGGCGAGTAGTATTTGGGATAGATACAAAGAACTAACCCGTCCAAAATATTCTATTCCTCTTAAAAATGATGCTGATAAAAATTTTATGTTTTTAATTTTTAATCAATATCAAAAATCCCTAGAGAGAGTGGGTCAGTATGATAGTGATGATATCGTGTTATCTGCTTTAGGACAAATCAATACTCCTATTTGGAGTAGAAGGGTTAATAGAGAGGGATATAATGCTTGTTTTATTGATGAAACCCATTTATTTAATATAAATGAGCTTTCTATATTTCACTATATTAATAAGCCTGATTGTCGAACGAATATTATATTTGCAATAGATAAATCTCAGGCTGTTGGAGACTGGGGAGTAGATGATCAAGTTATTAGCAATACTTTTAACATTAATATAGACACAAAAGAAAAGCATAAATTTGGAACTGTATTTCGAAGTTCTCCTGATATAGTTCAACTTGCATTTAATATTTTGTCTTCCGGAGTTACACTATTTACAAATTTCGAAAACCCATTGGATTATTCTTCATTTAACTTTACAAAAGAAGATGAAAGAAAATGTGAAAGGCCATTATATAAATTATGTAGCGATGATGAAAAAACAATTGAAGAAGCTTTTATTTGGGCGGATACTTATTGTAAAGAAAAAAACTGTTTAAAATCAAATGTTTTAATAATAACAACTACTGATTTCTTACTAAAGCAAGCTGAAAGTTATGCAAAATCATCTCACAAAGCATTTGAGGTTCTAAAAAGCCGAAGTGATTCTAAAACGATAAGAATGGCTTTTGAAGGAAATAAGTATATACTGGGAGGAATTGATTATGTCGGAGGACTTGAATTTGAAGCTGTAGTTATTATAGGTGTTGATGAGGGAAGAGTACCTCCTTCGAAATCGATAAATGGCGATGCATCTCATTTCATGAATTATGCATGGTATAATAGAATGTATGTAGCTGTAACCAGGGCAAAATATGCAATTCTTTTATTGGGAGTACAAGGTCGAGGAAGAAGCTCACTATTGGAAAGCTCGATATATAATGAAGTAATCAATTTTGAAGAATAGTAACAAGAGGGTATCTGCAAAATTGCAGATACCCTCTTATTTATTATATCAAGAATTGTAAGCTAGGATTTATTATTTATCCGTTCTATTTCGTCCGTAACAATCTGCTGGACTTCCTGCTTAACCCGGTTGTAATTTGCCTGTATTTCTTCTTGCATACGGTCGTTTCCCTCCTCGTCCCTGAAATCTATAATTTGGGGTAACTTCTTGTAATTGGCTGTTTCCCGGTTCACCTTATCATTATCCACCACTATTTCGCAATGGAATATTTTCTGCTCGATGCGTTCATCGAAGTTGTCACTGACCGCACCCACGAACATACCCTGCGTAAGATTGGATATTTTACTGGGCGGTATCAAACTATCCATCTGCGTACTGATTGAGGTTGATTTATCATTCCGGTTGATAGTCATGCTTTGGCGTTTTTGTAAGACCTTTCCGAAGCGGTCTGAAAGCGTTTTTGCCGTTTCAGAAACCACCTGACCGGAAAAGATATTTCCTACTGTATTTTCGATTACTTTGCTTTCCTTGTCCCCATAATCCCGGCGTAACTGGCTGAAATCCTGAAAGCCCAAACAGACCGCTACTTTATTGCTTCGTGCCGTTGCTATTAGGTTGTCAAGTCCCCTAAAGTAGATGGTCGGTAATTCATCAATGATTACGGAACTTTTCAGTTGGTGCTTCTTGTTTATCAGCTTCACGATACGGGAATTGTACAATCCCAAAGCACAGGAATAGATATTTTGACGGTCGGGATTGTTGCCTACTACTAAGATTTTAGGTTCTTCCGGGTTGTTTATATCCAGTGAAAAATCATCCCCTGTCATTACCCAATACAGGGTGGGTGAAATCATACGGGAAAGCGGGATTTTAGCACTTGCAAGCTGCCCTTGAAGCTGGTCTTGCGCATTACTTTCCCATGCGTCCATGAACGGTGAAAGATAGTTTTCCAGTTCGGGATAGCTGGTTAAAATAGTGAACGTATCGGCATATTTCTTGTTCAGAAATTCAATGGCGTGCGGGAATGTACAATACTTGCCGCCTTGATAGATTTTCAAAAACCAAATGATAGAAGCCAGCAGGATAATCGGGCTTTCCACAAAGAAATCTCCCTGTTTGGTTATCCAACTGCGGTTCAAATTTAACATGATTGTATAACTGGCTTCGTATGCGTCCGATATGTCCGTCATAAACGCCGGGTTCATCGGGTTGCATCGGTGGCTCTTACGTGGGTCGTCAAAGTTAATCATGTAGAATTTAGGTTTTACTTTATATCCATCTAAATGACTGATTAAGTGATTGTAAGCTATCTCCGAAAGGTCTGGGAATTTGTAGTCATAAATATAAACAGCAAAGCCTTTTTCGATTTGCTGTTTGATGTAATTATTGACTATCGCATACGATTTTCCCGAACCGGGTGTTCCTAAAACCATGCTTGCCCTGAAGGGGTTTACAACGTTTATCCACCCATCATTCCATTTCTTCTTATAGTAGAACCGTGTCGGCAGGTTGATGGAATATTCGTTTTCTATCAGGCGTGTTTCCTGTGTGAAACTTTCGTTTTCCAAATTAAACACATCATCCATCAGGTTATTCTTCAACAGGCGGGAAATCCATACTCCGGCAGCTAATAATGAAAGATACCCGGCTGTCATGGTAAAGATATACAAACCTGTATTTGCAGCCAATGGTAACGGCAAGGCGAGTAACCACCAATTCAGGAAAAACAGGATAAAACCGATTGTCAGAAATACATAAATCTTGTTCCATGTGATTTTTTCCTCTTTCACTCCTTTTGTTCCCAAACAGGAAAGCGCAAGGAATACCACCGAAAAAAGTTTGGTGTACAGGATATTGGAGAACAGCCCGGCAGTACGCTGGAAGTTCAGCAGGATTTTATCGACTACCCCGATATTGATACCCCACTCCCGGAACGACTGGTAACAAAACCAGTAAATGTTTATCACTACAAATAAAATACTGATTGCCCGCATAAAGTCCATGACCTTTGCCAGTCCTCTTAAATCATCTTCATTCTGCATAATTGAAATTTTTATAGCTATTAAATACGTCTTTGTTTCTTCTTCTTTTTCTTCTTGGGTGGTGGAACTTGGCTGTTATCGGGTGGCGCATCGTCCCCGCCGGATAACAGGCTGAACAGTCCGGCAATGGTTTTACCTGTATTTTCAAGGTGTCCGGTCGGGTTATATTCCGGCGTGTGTTCCTGCATTTCCTGTTTACTGTTTCCCGTCAAAGTACGGGAGCCGGAAAACAGGTCGTTGAACACATTGGCGGAAAAGTCCTTTCCCAACCGTGAACCGTTCAGGACGGTACGGTTTTCGTGGTCGATGAATGTTACACCGTATATCCTGCCTGTATCATTCTGCCGGAAAAGAACATCTATGCCTTTCGATTTCAAGTCTGTAATAAACTGTTCCCTGCTACGAGCGGATTTCATCACTGCGCCAACCGTCCGGCGGGTAAGCTCTTTCAGGTTCTTGTCCTGAATGTCCTTTGCGGATTTCTTGATGTGCCTTTGGATGGCTTCGTAACCTACCGACTTTCCCAAAGAGGAAGATTTGAACGGGTTTCCCTGCTTTTCTCCTTTGTCATTGGTCGCCGAATAGACAATGCCGTTATAAGGTTTGCCGTTCACTTCCCCTTTCACTTCTTCCGCCTGTACATTATATATAGATAGCAGGGCTTTGTACTCCGTAAAACTTTGAAAGCGGTAACTGCCGACAAGGGCTTTCACCGTATTGGATAACTGGTGCTTTACGTCCCCTGCCCGGTAGTCCACCTTTTTAAGTTCCGGGCGGTCGGCTGCCTGTTTCTTCTCTGCCGGATGCAGCCCGTACTTCTGTTCCAGTTCACGGGTGATTTGTTTGCTGCGGATATGCTCGAACTTGTCGTTTATCTTTTTGCCCGTATCATCCACCCGGATGGAAACGATATGTATATGATGCCTTGCAATATCTTCGTGCTTGTAAACCATATATGGCTGATTGCCGTACCCCAGCTTATCCATATACTCTTTGGCAATATCCGCAAGCTGGCTATCGGAAAGCACATCGTCCGGGTGCGGGTTCAGCGAGATATGGATAATCGGTTTTTCCGTTTTCAGGTCTGCGGGCAGGTGCATATCGAAACATTCCATACATCGCCGGATGCTGAAATTTCCGTCCTCGCTCTCGAACATCCGGTTACTTAAAAGTACCTTTCCCTGTTCTTCATCGACCTTGTTTTGGTTGTAGGAAAGCGCACCGAACAGGGAACTGCCTACACTTATCTTTGCAACCATCTTGTTTCAAACTCACGGGTCAGTTCAATAATTTGGCGGTTCAGGTCGGCAAGTTCCATCGTTGCCTTTTCCAGTTTATAGAGAAATGCAAGTGCTTTCTTCTCTGAAAAATTGGTATTGAGAGCCTTTACCACCTGATTGTAATTCACGGCGATACCCCTGTATTGGGAATATAAGGCGGTCAGTCGGGTATAATATTCGACCGCCGCCTTGTCGATTTTAATCACTTTGAATGGTTCGCCGAAGATGCGGGCGGTGATAAAATGCGCTTTCGTGCGCATACCGGACTGGTCGAACAATGCCAAAAAGCGGGCGTGGTCTATCGCATTGAAGCTGATAGAGTACCGGAACACTGCCGGGTCTGCTTTGGGCTTGCGTCCTGCGCCACCCGGACGGGGCGCATTTTCATTTTTCTGTTTCATGCTTCTTTCTTTAAAGGGTTACGACTTCGGAGTGACCCTATCCCGGCTTAGTCCGGGCAAGGCGTTCAAAGCTGCTGAAAGAATTTCAAGCAGCGCAGAACACACCTTGCTATTTGCCAGTGCAAATAAAAATCCGCCTGCGGACGGATTGGAGTTAGCGGAAATTGGAACGCTCCCGATACCGGGGGCTTGGTTAGCCTGACCGACACCTTTCGGTTGCAAAGTAACAGGTATTAAAAACGCTGTGAAATAGCGGGTTATAGGACAAATGAGGACAAACGGGGACATTTGAGGACACTTCTCAAAACGGGTTGCTTTTCTACGTTTATTTGTCCCGGATTTAAGATAGAAAGCAATATGGACGGATGGAAAGATACAGTGAAATGCGGACGGAAAGAAAGCGGATTTGAAAACTTGAAAACAAGATTTCAAGATTGCAATCTTTCAGGAAAGCAAGAAAACAAACTGTCGGGATGGAATGAAAACAGGCTGCCTTTCAATCAGGAAAGCAAACAGTCTGCAAAGAAAGCAAGCTGCCTTTGTGGAATGAATGAAAACAAAAAAGAAAGGAAGAAAGCAACCTGCCTTTGTAGAAAGATAGCAAGAAGCAAGGAAAGAGAAATAGCAGTCATTCCGGCTTTCGTGCTTTCAGTATGGAACGAAAGAAAACCATCCGTCAAATTGTACGGATGGAATGAAATAAAGATGTATCACAAAAAAGAATTATTACAATGAAGAAAGAAACTTTGTATGTGGCTTTCTCCACCCAAAAGGGCGGGGTCGGCAAAACAACGTTCACCGTCTTGGTGGCAAGTTACCTGTATTACCTCAAAGGGTATAACGTGGCGGTCGTGGATTGCGACTACCCGCAACACAGTATCAGTGCCATGCGCAAACGGGATGCCGAACAGGTGAACGGAGATGAGTATTACAAACAGCTTGCCTTTCACCAGTTCAAGACACTGGGAAAGAAAGCGTACCCGGTGCTGTGCAGTTCGCCGGACGAAGCGATAAAAACGGCGGATGAATTTCTTGCGTCTGCCGGATCGGATTACGATGTGGTCTTTTTCGACCTGCCCGGAACGGTGAACAGTGAGGGCGTTATCAATTCCCTTTCAGGAGTGGATTATATTTTTACTCCCATAGCCGCTGACCGGGTGGTATTGGAAAGCAGCCTTTCCTTTGCGGTGGCTATCGACAAACTGCTGGTAAAGAATGAAGCGTGCCGACTAAAAGGGCTTTATCTCTTTTGGAACATGGTAGATGGCAGGGAAAAAACAGACCTCTACACCCTGTATGAACAGACCATCGGGGAATTGGAACTACCCCTTATGAAAGTATTTATCCCGGACACAAAGCGGTTCAAGAAAGAACTGGACGCACAGCGTAAAACCGTGTTCCGTTCTACGCTGTTCCCGGCGGACAAACGGCTGGTAAAAGGCAGCAATATGGAAGAACTTATAACCGAAATCGCATACCTTATAAAACTGTAACGATATGGCAAAGCAAAGCGGCGGGAAACCGCAGATAGACGAGGATTTTATGAAAGAGATTATTTCACAGGGCTTGCCCGTGAAGAAACAGGAAACGCCAACGGTGGCAGTAGAAACAAAAATAGAAACACCGGACAAACCGGATGATAAGCCGGAAACGGCAGATAAACCGGAAATCAAGACAGAACCAAAGGAAGAAAAGGCGGTAAAAGAACCTGCCCGCCGGAAAAAGAACGCTCCGGGCGACTATCGGGAAACCTATTTCATGCGGGTGGACTTGACCGACCGCCAGCCGTTATACGTCAGCCGTACCACCCATGAAAAGCTGATGAAGATAGTAACCGTTATCGGCGGACGCAAAGCGACCGTGAGCAGCTATGTAGAAAATATCCTGCTCCGGCATTTCGAGCAGTTTCAGGACGAGATAAACGAACTGTACGAAAGCAGATTTGAAAAGCCGTTCTGATATGTTGAAGTGGTTTATTATCGGAACACTCCTGTATTACGCCGTTCTCTTATGGCGATACCGGGATAGCTTGGGAACATGGTTCACGGGCGGGAAAAGAGAGCCGGAGCAGCCGGAGAACAAACCGACCGTGAAGACCGGAAACAGTGATTGTCTTGTAGGTGCAAGCCGTTACCGGATGGGACAAATGAGGACAAACGGGGACATCTTAGGACACCTTTCAAAAGGGGTTGATAATGCTTCTATATTTGTCCTGCAAAGCGATGAAACGGTAACTGAAACACCTGCTGCGCAAGCGATTGAAACCGAGTTTGAAATGGAATTTGAAACGGAAGACGTGCAAGAAACGGACGTTTCGCCGGATGAAATCGAAGCGGAAGAAATCGCCTGTTACATGGGGGACGGTGAGCCTGAAATGGCACAGGGTATCACGCTGGGGGAACTGGGGCAAATGGTTCAGGTCATTCAGGTTAAGCAAGCGTCCGACATGGAAGAACGGCAAGCGGTGCAGACCATCTGCCGGACGGAAACAAACCTGTTTCATTCGCTGGTGGAGCAGATTAACGGGGGCAGGTCACGGGTGGCGGAACTTTTACAAAAGCATGAGATACCCGTGCCTGCCATCGTCCCGGCTGCCGGAAGTAATGAAATGGCAGATTTTGACATGAACGATTTTCTTTAATGGTAAACTTTAAATAATAAGATGATGAAACAAAGAGATTATGGTTAAAAACAAACTTTCCCGAACACGGGGAACATTCCCCGCAACCACAAAAATTCAATTATTAATCACTCTGCCGGGCGGACTATCCAACCGTCCGGCAATTTAAAAAATCAATGTATTTATAATGAAAAAGAAAGTTCTCTTTTCGGCAGTCGCTCTATTGGCTGCATCCACTACGTTTGCACAGGGTAACGGCATGGCGGGTATTACAGAAGCTACCAACATGGTAACCAGTTATTTCGACCCGGCGACAAAATTAATTTACGCTATCGGTGCGGTGGTCGGCTTGATTGGCGGCGTGAAAGTCTATGGCAAGTTTTCTTCGGGCGACCCTGACACCAGTAAAACGGCGGCTTCGTGGTTCGGTGCGTGTATCTTCCTGATTGTGGCTGCCACCATCCTACGTTCATTCTTCCTCTAAAAGAACGGACTATGGCAGACTATCCGATTAACAGGGGAATAGGTAAGCCAGTTGAGTTTCGGGGGTTGAAAAGCCAGTATCTTTTCATTTTTGCGGGCGGGCTGTTAGCCCTGTTCGTGCTTTTCATCATCATGTACATGGTGGGTATCAACCAGTGGGTGTGCATTATCTTCGGCGTTACCTCGGCAACGCTGCTTGTATGGCTCACATTCCGGTTAAACGAAAAGTACGGGACACACGGGTTAATGAAATTGTCCGCACGCAAAAGCCACCCTTTCCATATCATCAACCGAAAAGCCATATCCCGATTATTCACTAAAAATCAGAAACAAGCATCGAAATGAGAAATATATTAAAAGCTACCACGCTGGAAAACAAGTTTCCACTGTTCACGGTGGAAAACGGGTGCATCGTTTCCAAAGATGCCGACATAACGGTGGCGTTCCGGGTGGAACTGCCCGAACTGTTCACCGTCACGGCAGCCGAATACGAAGCGATACATTCCGCTTGGAACAAGGCGGTAAAGGTGCTGCCCGATTACAGCATCGTACATAAACAGGACTGGTTCATCAAAGAGAACTATGCACCTGACATCCAAAAGGATGATTTGAGTTTCCTTTCCCGTTCCTTTGAACGGCATTTCAATGAACGACCGTTCTTAAACCACACCAGCTATTTGTTCCTGACGAAAACAACAAAGGAACGCAGCCGGATGCAGAGTAACTTCTCCACCCTTTGCCGGGGCTTCCTTGTCCCCAAAGAGATAAGGGACAGGGAAACGGTTACAAAGTTCCTCGAAGCGGTGGGGCAGCTTGAAAGCATTATGAACGATAGCGGTTTCATGACCCTTACCCGCCTGACTTCGGACGAGATAACCGGAACAAAGGAAACGGCGGGTATCGTGGAAAAATACTTTTCACTCTCACAGACAGACACCACCACATTGAAAGATATTTCACTGGGTGCTGACGAAATGAAGATTGGCGACAATATCCTTTGCCTGCATACCCTTTCGGATGCAGAAGATATGCCGGGCAAGGTAGGAACAGATACCCGCTATGAAAAGCTATCCACTGACCGGAGCGATTGCCGTTTGTCGTTTGCTTCCCCGGTGGGTGTGCTGCTCTCCTGTAACCATATTTATAACCAGTATATCTTCATTGACGACCATACGGAGAACTTGAAACAGTTTGAAAAGATGGCTCGCAATATGCACTCCCTTTCCAAATACAGCCGTGCCAATCAGATAAACAAGGCTTGGATAGAGGAATATTTGAACGAAGCCCATTCACAGGGGCTTATTTCCGTGCGATGCCATTGCAATATCATGGCGTGGAGTGACGACCGGGACGAATTAAAGCACATTAAAAATGATGTGGGGTCACAGCTCGCACTTATGGAATGCAAGCCACGCCATAACACCACCGACACGCCGACCCTGTTTTGGGCGGGAATACCCGGCAATCAGGCGGACTTTCCGGCGGAAGAAAGTTTCTATACATTCATCGAACAGGCTCTTTGTCTGTTCACCGAAGAAACGAACTACAAAAGTTCACTTTCTCCCTTTGGTATCAAGATGGTGGATAGGGTCACAGGAAAGCCGTTGCACATTGATATTTCAGATTTACCCATGAAGCGGGGTATTATTACCAATCGTAACAAGTTCATACTTGGGCCGAGTGGTAGCGGCAAGTCATTCTTTACCAATCACATGGTACGCCAGTATTATGAACAAAATGCACACGTGCTGTTGGTCGATACCGGAAACAGTTACTTAGGTTTGTGTGAAATGATAAATAGGAAAACGCACGGGGAAGATGGGATTTACTTTACCTATACCACAGAAAACCCGATAGCGTTCAATCCTTTCTATGTGGAAGATGGTGTATTTGATATTGAAAAGAAAGAGAGTATCAAAACGCTTATCCTGACCCTGTGGAAAAGGGACGATGAAGCACCTACACGGGCGGAAGAAGTGGCTTTGTCGAACGCTGTTAGTTCCTATATCGGACTGATTACCAAAGACTGTTCCGTTACTCCCTGCTTCAATACGTTCTACGAGTATGTGAGGAATGACTACCGGGCGCACCTGCAAGAAAAGAACGTCCGGGAAAAGGATTTTGATATAGATAACTTCCTGAATGTATTAGAGCCTTACTATAAAGGCGGCGAATACGATTACCTGTTGAACTCCGACAAAGAGCTTGATTTACTACATAAACGCTTCATTGTCTTTGAGTTGGATAATATCAAAGACCACAAAATCCTGTTCCCGATTACTACGATTATCATCATGGAAGTATTTATTTCCAAAATGCGTAAACTAAAGGGTATCAGAAAATTAATATTGATAGAAGAAGCGTGGAAAGCGATTGCATCGGCGAATATGGCGGATTACATAAAATACCTTTACAAAACGGTTAGAAAGTATTTCGGCGAAGCGATTGTTGTTACCCAAGAGGTCGAAGATATTATTTCCTCACCCATTGTAAAAGAGAGTATTATAAACAATTCTGATTGTAAGATACTGCTCGACCAACGGAAATACCTGAATAAATTCGATAGCATACAGAACCTTTTGGGACTGACCGACAAGGAACGTTCACAGGTGCTTTCCATCAACCTTGCCAACCATCCCAACCGGAAATATAAGGAAGTTTGGATAGGCTTGGGTGGTACACAATCCGCCGTATATGCCACAGAAGTGAGTTTGGAAGAATATTACGTGCGCCCGTAAAGGGAATTTGACGAATGTCGCTTTGGCAAGCGACTGGGCAAGTGTTTAAATGCCCATTAACAACCGCTAACCGGAGGGGGAAACCCCATAAGGGAACATAGCACGTTGGTAAAGCCATAAGTCAGCCAACTGTCAGGCTGCGACCGAATGGCAAGTTAAGATGACAGATATGAGGATAAAGCCTGTATTGGTTGAACGATAGTCTGAGCAGTCATATCCTTGGGCAATGACGGAAGACAGTTGAATAATTCTTTGGAATTATGCCGTCATGTTGCGGTACTACACTGATGAGTGGTAGCAGGAGTAGCATAAACTTACCGCAAGGCAACTACCATAAGTAGTAAAGGACGAAAGTCGTATCCGACAATCTGTCAAGCCAATAGTCGTCAAATTTCTAAACGGGGATTGCCTAAACCGGAAAGCCTGTTGTACGGCTATGGGGTCTGCCCCTGAATATCCGGCAGGGCAACGGAGCTTCCATAGTAGTCTGAGCAGGGTAACGCCCTGTACATGGCGAAGGGAAGCAGCTAATTAAGTTTAACAATTTAAAGGAAAATGTGAGAGACATGAGAAATCCAGAAAATGTGTTGAACAGTCTGAGTAAACACAGCGGTAACTTGAACTATAAGTTTGAGCGGCTGTATAGAGTGCTGTTTAACGTAGAAATGTTTTATGTAGCCTATCAGAATATTTATAGCAAGACAGGCAACATGACGGCAGGAGTTGATGGTAAAACCATTGACGGAATGAGCATTGACCGAGTTGAACAACTGATTGGCAGTCTTAAAAATGAGACTTATCAGCCTAATCCGTCCAAAAGGACGTACATACCTAAGAAAAACGGGAAAAAACGTCCGCTTGGCATACCCTCTTTTAATGATAAGATGGTACAGGAAGTAGTTAGAATGATACTTGAAGCAATCTATGAAGGTAGTTTTGAACATACTTCACATGGGTTCCGTCCCAAACGAAGTTGTCATACCGCTCTTATAGACATACAAAAGACATTCACTGCCATGAAATGGTTTATCGAAGGCGATATTAAAGGATTCTTCGACAATATCAATCATAACGTACTGATTAATATTCTTCGGGAACGTATCGCTGACGAGAGATTTTTGCGGCTTATCAGAAAATTCCTGAATGCCGGATATGTGGCAGACTGGGTATTTCATAGAACGTACAGTGGAACTCCGCAAGGCGGGATTATCAGCCCAATACTGGCTAACATCTACCTTGACAAGTTCGACAAGTACATCAAGGAATACATCAATCGGTTCAATAAAGGGGTAACGAGAAAAGGCGACGCTCGATACAAGCTCTACGAACAGCGGAGATACCGACTGGCAAAGAAACTAAAGAATGAGAAAGATGTAAAGGTAAGGGAACTGATGACCGCCGAAATTAAGCGGCTACGAGAAGAACGGAACAACTATCCGGCACGTAATGAAATGGACAGCAGTATCAAACGGTTAAAATACGTGAGATACGCAGATGATTTTCTGATTGGAATTACCGGTAGTCTGGAAGACTGCAAAACAGTAAAAGAGGATATTAAGAATTATTTGAATGAAGCTCTTAAACTGGAACTGTCAGACGAAAAGACACTGATAACCAATGCGCAGAAACCAGCGAAATTTCTCGGATATGACGTATTTATACGTAGGTGTAACGATTTACGTAAGGATAAGTTCGGTAAAACGGTTCGTGCATTCGGACACAAGCCTGTATTGTACCTGAATTTTGAAACGATGCGGAAGAAACTCTTTGATTATAAAGCCGCAAGAATTGTGGTCGTCAATGGCAAAGAGGTTTGGAAATCCATCGTCAGAACGTACATGCTGAACTTGGATGACTTGGAAATAGTCAGTCAGTTCAATGCCGAAATCCGGGGGTTCTACAACTACTACTCAATAGCCAATAATAGCTACGTCATCAATTCTTTCTATCACATTATGTCATACAGTATGTACAAGGTATTTGCAAGCAAATACAAATCATCTGTAAAGAAAATACTTCTGAAATATAAAAAGAACAAGGTTTTCCAAGTGGCATATGAAAATAGCAAGGGCAAGACACTTTACCAAGCATTCTATCATGATGGTTTCAAACGCAAAAAGGTTGCAGGCAATATTTACTGTGACACTATCCCACGGACAATTTCCATAACAGGTGGACGTAACAGCCTTATGGAAAGGTTGAAACTCCAAGTCTGCGAATTATGCGGCGCCACCGATAAACTCGAAATGCATCACGTTCGCAAACTTAAAGACCTGAAAGGTAAATCCGACTGGGAAAAGAAAATGATAGCTCGAAGACGAAAAACTTTGGCTGTCTGCTCAAAGTGTCATGCAAAAATAGACCCCGACCGAAGAATCAGACTGAATTAATTAGTGGAGAGCCGGATACAGGGAGACTTGTAAGTCCGGTTCGGAGGCGAGTACTCGGAAACCTATCATAGAAATATGACAAGGCGCTGGGTGCTTAGCCTACACGTTCACAACGGAAGAAACGGAAAAGATGGAACTTTTCGCCTTGTCTGAAAAATTGGGCGGCAACCTCGAACTGGCTATCAAACGGCTTGCCGAAAGCAAACGCAATCCTGAAAAATAATCAATCAACAATTTAAAAATCAATCAGTATGAAACATTTAAAATTTTTGTTTCCGGTGCTGCTATGCACCTTGTTACTGGGGTTTTCTTCCTGTAAGGAAACGAACGCCGACCGTCTTAGGGCGATGCGTGGCGACTGGAAAAGTGTAAAAAATCGTCCAGCATTTACCCTTTTTGAAGAAAACGGGCATTACCGAGTAACGACCTATCGAAAGACCTACTGGGGGACTGTCCAAACGGAAACCTATCAGATTTCAGAACAGGACGGAAACCTGTTCATCGAAACGGGGCTTTCCGTCTTGCTGACCTACGACAAAGAGAACGACCGGATTCTTCTTTCACCCGGTGGAGAATACAAACGGAGTAAACAACCAATAAAGAAATAAGCGTATGAGAACAAAGATTATAATGCTGCTCGTAGTATGCAGCCTGTTTACCGGAAAGGTAAGCGCACAGTGGGTGGTGAGTGACCCCGGCAATTTGGCGCAAGGGATTATCAATGCGTCAAAGAATATCGTGCAGACATCATCCACCGCACAGAACATGATAAAGAATTTTCAGGAAACGGTAAAGATTTACCAACAAGGTGTGCGACACGTATAGTTGCATAAATGATTGTTTAACAAGTGGATAACCGTCGTGAACGGTATGCCAAAGTTTTAAACCCACTGTTCCGTCAGTGGTAGCCTACGGGCACGTGCATTACGAGTAATTGTTTTGTACGAAGCTGCCCGGACAAAGTAACCCACCCGAAAGGGGAAGCAAAAGTCGCGAGGTGGATGCAACGACCGCCAGCATCAGGCGGTTAGGGAGCGAGGCTGAGTGATATGGCTAACGAGAGTGAACTGTCTTTGACGCATCGTAAGGTAAGAAACAAGCTAAAGATGCTATAAGGCTTGAACCAAAATGGTAAGCAGCCGGATACCCCCGAACCTTGTGGGGCTACACGGACACGAGAGCTGCCGGTGTATAGACAGAGCCTAAGTCATTCGAAAGTCATTTATGTAAAACGTGGTAAGCCCGTATTTCTCCTATCAGTCGATAGGTAAGCTGGGCCGCAAGGCGAGCCGAACGGGATGCGGGTATAGGATTGCGGAAAAAGCGAACGCCATTCTGTAATGGAATGGATAGGGGTTTAAACGTCACCCCACGGGAAACCGGGCAGACTTCCGCGTTAGGTAACTCTTTACAAGAAACTTGTTGAACTTTTAAAAGGAGGAAAGCAAATGAACGAGATTAGAACATCGTGTGCGCCTACTGACCAAACGATCAGCAGTTGGGAAAGTATCGACTGGACCAAATGCGAGTTAGAGGTTAGAAAGCTGCAAGCACGTATTGTAAAGGTTCAGAAGGAAGGTCGCTACGGCAAGGTGAAAGCCCTGCAATGGCTACTGACCCACTCGTTCGCGGCTAAAGCATTAGCCGTAAAACGGGTGACTTCCAACAAAGGGAAGAACACATCGGGAGTAGATAAGGTTTTATGGTCTACTCCCATCGCTAAGGCGAACGCTATCACAGAGTTGAAAAGGCGGGACTACAATCCCATGCCTTTGAAACGGGTAAACATTCGTAAGAGTAACGGGAAATTGCGCCCGTTAGGAATACCTACAATGAAAGACAGAGCGATGCAGGCATTGTACCTTATGGCATTAGACCCCGTTGCCGAAACCACTGCGGATAACCATTCATACGGTTTCCGCAAGGAAAGATGTACGGGCGACGCCATACATCAGTGCTACATCAACCTGTCCAAAGAATCATCCCCACAGTGGATTTTAGAGGGCGACATCAAAGGATGCTTCGACCACATCAACCACGAATGGTTGCTGAACAATATCCCGATGGATAAAGTGATGCTCCGTAAGTGGCTGAAAAGCGGTTTTATTTTCAATAAACAGCTTTTCCCCACCGAGGAAGGTACTCCGCAGGGCGGTATTATCTCGCCGACGCTTGCGAATATGGCACTTGACGGTCTGCAAACAATGCTTGAAGCAAAGTTTCACAGGGTTGATTTGTACAGCCCTAAGAGATCATACTATCCGAAAGTGCATCTTATACGGTATGCCGATGATTTTATAATCACCAGTATAAGTAAGGAGATGCTCGAACAGGAAATCATGCCGATGGTCAAAGAGTTTCTTCAGGCACGGGGGCTTACCCTATCAGAAGAAAAGACGAAGATTACTCACATCGACGAAGGTTTTGATTTTCTTGGATTCAACATTAGGAAGTATAAAGGCAAGTTTCTAATTACGCCGTCAAAGGAGAGCCAAAAGAAATTTCAGCGGAAGATTAACGAGATTGTCAATTCTCACAAAACTATCCCGCAGGAATCGCTTATTAGGCTTCTTAATCCGATCATTACCGGATCGGCGAATTATTACCAACACGTGGTATCGGGCAAAGTGTTCCAAAAAATGGACTTCCATATCTACCAGAAACTTTTGCAATGGTCGCTCCGACGACATCCAGCGAAAGGGAAATGGTGGGTAGCAGAGAGGTATTTCCATAAACACAGGGGCAGGTCTTGGGTTTTCGCCGCACCTTTCGACAAGGACGGTAGGCAAGAACTGTACCCGATTAAGTGGCTGACGGATACTAAAATTACCCGCTATGCAAAGCTTAAATGTGATGCAAACCCCTACGACCCAGATTGGACAGAGTATTTTGAAAAACGGGAAACCCGTCTGATGCTCCAGTCTGCAAAAGGTAGGAATACGATAGTCCGTATTTGGAAACGCCAACAGCGAAAATGTCCCTACTGTGGGGAACCCATTACCCGGAATACTCCTTGGCGGGTATCCGAAAAAGTGGTTCACGGTAAAACCGAGCGAATGCTCGTGCATAGCTACTGCGGTAGAAATAATGTTCAACCTTTTAATAACGAAGAATATGAGCCGGTTTCATAACAGAAATTTTGAGTTGCTTGAGCCGTATGATGCGAAAGTATCATGTACGGTTCTTAGGGGGGAAAGGGGTAGCAATACCCCTGACCTACCCGACAAGGAATACTATGACAGGCTTAAATCAGTGCATAACCTTGTCAAAGATGCCCGGAAAGTACAAAAGTCCATCCTGCTTATCGGGGAGATTTCAGATATATATGTGAACAGTTTTCAGAAGATGCTTTCGGATGAAAACTATACACCGGACGAACTTTCGGCGATTGCCTACGGCTATACCCAACTGTTGCAGGAAAGTTCCGATGTGCTGGAAGAAATGAAAAGCGTGGTGAACATCAACGGGCTTTCCATGTCGGACAAGGAACGGATGGACGTAATCGACCGGACGTATAACGCCATCAGGAACTATCGGGACTTGGTGAGTTATTATACCCGCAAGAATATTTCCGTTTCCTACCTGCGGGCGAAAAAGAAAAAGGACACCGACCGGGTAATGGCTTTGTACGGCTCGGCGGATGAACGTTACTGGTAACTTCTAAAAATAAGTAGTATGTTATTAGCTATCGAATTTGATAACCTGCATCAAATTTTACGAAGTCTGTACACAGACATGATGCCGTTATGCGGGAACATGGCAGGGGTAGCCAAAGGAATAGCGGGACTGGGGGCTTTGTTCTATGTGGCTGCCAAAGTATGGCAGTCGCTCGCCAGTGCCGAACCGATAGACGTTTACCCGATTTTGCGTCCTTTTGTGATTGGCTTCTGTATTATGTTCTTCCCCACATTCGTACTGGGTACGATTAACGGCGTGATGTCACCCGTAGTCAAGGGGTGTAACAATATGCTCGAAACGCAGACTTTCGATATGAACGCTTACCGGGCGCAAAAGGACAAGCTGGAATATGAAGCGATGGTACGCAACCCGGAAACGGCTTACCTTGTTTCGGATGAAGCGTTTGACAAGCAGATAGACGAACTGGGGTGGTCTGCCAAAGATATTGCCACAATGGGCGGCATGTACATGGATAGGGCAGCCCACAATATCAAGCAGTCCGTCCGGAACTGGTTCAGGGAATTGTTGGAACTGCTCTTTCAATCGGCAGCCCTTGTGATAGACACTATCCGAACCTTTTTCCTTATCGTACTGGCGATATTGGGTCCGATAGCCTTTGCCATCAGCGTGTACGATGGCTTTCAGGCGACACTGACCCAATGGATAACAAGGTACATTTCCGTTTACCTGTGGCTGCCCGTTTCAGACCTGTTCAGTTCCATTCTTGCCCGAATACAGGTGCTTATGCTCCAAAAGGATATTCAGGAACTATCAGACCCCAATTTCATACCGGACGGAAGTAACAGTGTGTACATAATTTTCATGATAATCGGTATCATCGGTTACTTCACTATCCCCACCGTATCGAACTGGATTATTCAAGCGGGCGGAATGGGTAACATGAGCCGGAATATCAATAATTCAGCCAATAAGGTAGGCGGTGCTGCCGGGGCGGTAGCCGGAGCAGCAACCGGGAATGCTGGCGGCAGGGTCGGCGGTAAACTAATCAAAGGTAACCAATAAATAAAAATCAAGATGGAATTTAAAAGTTTAAAGAACATTGAAACCAGTTTCAAACAGATACGGCTTTTTGGTATCGCGTTTGTCGTCATGTGTACCCTGATAACGGGTTATGCCGTTTGGAACTCCTATACGTTTGCCGAAGCGCAACGGCAGAAGATTTACGTCTTGGATGGCGGTAAATCGTTGATGCTTGCGCTTTCGCAAGACCTGACACAAAACCGTCCGGTCGAAGCAAGGGAACACGTGAAGCGTTTTCACGAACTCTTTTTCACGTTATCACCCGATAAGAACGCTATCGAAAGCAATATCAAACGGTCGCTGTTCCTTGCTGACAAGAGCGCATTTAATTATTACCGTGACCTCTCGGAGAAAGGGTATTACAACCGTATCATTTCAGGCAATATCAGCCAAACGATACAGATAGACAGCGTTTCTTGCAATTTCGATGTGTACCCGTATGCAGTGGCGACTTACGCCCGCCAAATGATTATCCGTGAAAGCAGCCTGACCGAAAGAAGCCTTGTCACCCGTTGTCGGTTATTGAACGCTGTGCGCTCGGACAATAACCCGCACGGCTTTATCATGGAAAGTTTCGAGATAACGGAGAATAAGGATTTGAACACCATAAAGCGGTAAGCCATGATACGGAAAATTCTCTCTCCGGTTAATCAGGTAATTACCTGTATACAAGATTGGGCGGATGAAAAACTCCGCCACCTGTGCGGGCGCATGACACCAGAAATAAGGTTGGCGGTAATACTGATTATGTTCCTGTTCTTCAGCGGGCTATCCATCTACTTTACGGTATCATCCATTTACCGGATAGGCAAAGAGGATGGCGAAACCATACGAATAGAGCACATCAGGCAGTTGCAGCTACAAAGTAAAGACAGTACGAACATTTTTAATCAGTCAGACAATGGAAGAAAAAGAAGTGAAGAATGAAGTTCCCGCACCGGAAACGGCAACGGGAAAAGAACCTGAAAAACAGGGAAAGGAAAAAAAGGAACTGACCCCGCAGCAGATACAGCAACGAAAGAAGATGTTGGTTTACCCGCTTATGGGACTGGTTTTCTTAGGGTCTATGTACCTGATTTTTGCACCGTCCGATAAAGACGAAGCAAAGGTGGAAAGCGTGGGCGGATTTAACGCCGATATTCCGCAGCCCAAAGGGGACGGGATAATCAGCGATAAAAAGACCGCCTACGAACAGGAACAAATGGAGAACAAACAGGCGGACAAGATGCGCTCCTTACAGGATTTTGCCTTTTCGCTCGGAGAGGAAAACGGAAAGGGGGAAGATTTGACTCTGATAGATGATGCTCCGGCAGGAAAGCCGAAAACTGCCATGATAGATTTCGGGGCGGGTGCGCCGAATAATAGCCGTTCCTCTATCCAGTCTTCGGCGGCGGCTTACCGGGACATGAACCGTCAGTTAGGCAGTTTCTATGAAACGCCGAAAGAGGACAAGGAAAAAGAGGAACTCAAACGGCAGGTGGAAGAACTTACTGCCCGGCTCGATGCCAAAGAAAACGGGGCGGGCAGCATAGATGAACAGGTGGCTCTTATGGAAAAGTCATACGAACTGGCGGCAAAATACATGAACGGACAGAACGGGCAAAGCGTACCACCGCAACCGGAACAGATTGCACAGGTCGCACCGTCCGCAACCGTTCAGGGCAAAGGAAACGCCACACCTGTAAAATCGGTATCGGACAGGACGGTTTCAGGATTGCAGCAACCTATGAGCAATGTCGAATTTATCACCGAATACAGCAAGCCACGCAATTACGGGTTTAATACGGCGGTCGGCAGTGGTTATTCGATGGGAAAGAATACTATCCGGGCGTGTGTTCATAACGACCAAACACTTATGGACGGGCAGACCGTTAAACTCCGGCTGTTAGAACCGTTACAGGCAGGTAATGTGATTGTCCCGAAAAACAGCCTTGTATCGGGAAGTGCCAAAGTGCAGGGGGAACGGCTCGACATACTGGTGTCCTCGCTCGAATATGCAGGTAACATCATTCCGGTGGAACTTGCCGTGTATGACAGTGACGGGCAAAAGGGGCTTTCCGTACCCTCGTCACTGGAACAGGAAGCAGCCAAAGAAGCGATGGCGAACATCGGTGCGGGACTGGGTACGAGCATTTCCTTTGCGCAAAGTGCCGGGCAGCAGGTCGCAATGGATATTACAAGGGGCTTGATGCAGGGCGGGTCGCAATACCTTGCCAAGAAGTTCAGAACGGTAAAAGTACACCTGAAAGCGAACTATCAGGTGATGCTTTACGCCAAACAACAGTAATTTATTTATCAACCATAAAAATTTCAATCCAAAATGAAAAAGTTAATGATTTTATTCGCTCTTATCATGGGCGTGGTTTCCGTGAAATCACAAAGTAACGACTTGTATCAGGGTATAACAAAGAAACTGCCTTACCGTCAAATGGTGACACCTTACGGCGTACAGGTGACGTTCGCCAAAACGGTACACCTTATTTTCCCGTCTGCCGTTAAGTACGTGGATTTAGGCAGTAACTACATTATTGCCGGAAAAGCGGACGGGGCGGAAAATGTTGTCAGGGTCAAGGCTACGACAGAGGGCTTTCCCGGTGAAACCAATTTTTCCGTTATCTGTGAGGATGGCAGCTTTTATTCCTTTAATGCGAAATACGCACATGAACCGGAAATGCTGAACATCGAAATGAAAGATTTCTTGGAGAATGAGGACACAACGGATTTCAGCCACACCCGGATGAACATCTATTTCCGTGAACTGGGTAACGAAAGCCCGCTTTTGGTAAAGCTGATTATGCAGTCCATCTATAAGAACAATGACCGGGAAATAAAGCATTTGGGATGCAAGCGTTTCGGGGTGCAGTTCTTGGTAAAGGGCATTTATTCACATAACGGGCTGTTCTATTTTCATACACAAGTAAAAAACAGTTCAAACGTGCCGTTTGATACCGATTTTATCCGATTCAAGATTGTGGATAAGAAAGTAGCCAAAAGAACGGCAATTCAGGAAACCGTTATCGACCCGGTACGGAGTTATAACGAGATACTGGTTATCGGTGGTAAAAGTACCGTCCGCACCGTGTACACCGTTCCACAATTTACTATCCCTGACGATAAGATATTAGTCATTGAACTGGTGGAAAAGAACGGGGGCAGACACCAAACCATACGGGTGGAAAATTCGGATATAGTGGCAGCCAAAGTGATTAACGAACTTAAAATCAAATGAACATGAAAAGGATATGCTGTATGATGTTCCTTTTTGTGCTGTGCCTGACTTTTAACCAGGCACACGCACAAAGATGTCTGCCGGGAATGAAAGGCTTGCAGGTTACGGGCGGCATGGCGGACGGTGTTCACTGGAGCAGTAAAAGTGATTTTGCCTATTACTTCGGGGCGGCTCTCTCTACCTATACCAAAAATGGGAACAGGTGGGTTATCGGTGGGGAATACCTCGAAAAGCATTACCCCTATAAGGATTTGCAGATACCCGTGAGCCAGTTCACAGGTGAGGGCGGTTACTATATGAACTTCCTTTCCGACCGGAAGAAAACCTTTTTCCTCTCGCTGGGATTGTCTGCCCTTGCCGGGTACGAAACAAGTAACTGGGGGGACAAGCTGCTGCCCGATGGCTCGACCCTAACCGATAAGGACGGTTTTGTCTATGGCGGTGCGCTGACGCTGGAACTGGAAAGTTATATTACCGACCGGGTGGTGTTCCTGATTAACGCACGGGAAAGATGCCTGTTCGGTTCTTCCGTTGGAAAGTTCCATACACAGTTCGGTATCGGTCTAAAGATAATAATGTGATAAACTAACCTATTATATATAATGTATATGAGAAAGATTTTAAGCCGTATTTTAATGAGCTGCTATATAATGGCCGCCATCTTATTTGTGGGTGCGTGTAATGACGATGTGGATATACAGCAGTCTTACCCGTTCAGTATCGAAACGATGCCTGTTCCGAAAAAATTAAAGGTAGGTGAAACCGCCGAAATCAGGTGTCAGCTTCACCGGGACGGGCGGTATGAGGAAACAAAGTATTTCATCCGCTATTTCCAGCCGGACGGGGCGGGAACGCTGAAAATGTCCGATGGGACGGTTCTACTGCCGAATGACCTGTACCCGCTTCCGGGCGAAACATTCCGGCTTTACTATACCTCTGCATCAACCGACCAACAGATGGTAGATGTGTATTTTCAGGATAGCTTCGGGCAATTGGAACAACTTACGTTTTCATTTAACAATGACAACAGTAAGGAAGAAGAAAACAATTAAAGACAAAAAGAATATGGTTAAAATAGAATTGGATATAAACGGTATTTCATTTTTTGTAAGTACCACATGGAAAACGGATGCAGTTCCGGCAGTCGGTGATATTGTGATAGTGGATAAAGAAAGCATTTCACCATCTGACCGGATAGCATTAAGGAAAACACCGTCCAATCAGGCTTTCAAGTGGGCGGATGAAGAAGATGATTCTCCGGCATTGAATTATTTCGACTATGATACGGAAATGGTTGTAAAAAAGCGGACTTGGAAATTTGATTCCGAAGATGAAGAAATGGTGTGCATTCTGAAAGTTATCTTTCTGCTCCATGAGGGATGATATTGAGTTTCATGTATTTTATCCGTATGATAGATAAATTCCTTGTGGCTTTGGCTGCTTTTTACCTGTTGGCTGGTTGCTGGTGCTGGTATGAAATGAAACACGCTCCAACCGATAAAGAACTATGGGGCAAAGAATTGGAATGATACGTTATGCGTAATGTTATGGTAGATAATCCGGCGGGTATTTCCCGCCGGGTTATCTTTTTTATAGGGAATGGAAACAGGTTTCTTTGCTATCTTTCTTTGTCCGCTTCGGCTCACAGAAAGAAAGTAGCGGCGGCAAATGCCGCCGTTCTTTATTAACCGATTATAATGTTCTTTACAGGTGTGTTATGTTCCAACCACTCTTTGACACATTCCATGTTATATTCGCTCGTTATAACCGCCTTATCTACGTCTATGGGCGTAAAACGGGTGCTTTCATAGCTATCTATCCACCCTTTCAGGGAACAGACACCCCATGCTTTCACGTCCTCAAAAATGTCGTTCAGCGTGTCGATGGGTTTGCCGAAAGTAACTATCATTGCATCGAATGTTGTTTTGTCGGGTAGTAGTTCCAAATACTTCAATGAGCCGAAATCATCTGCTTTCCGTCCGAAAGACCAGTCATAAGAATAAAGTTCATCACCCCACTGGTGCGGCGTGTCAAAACGTACTTTCACGCTGACCGTGTATTTATCCTCTGTGGTGTCCTCGATAACACCCGTTACCAACAATCCGGTAAATATGCACCTGCAACGTCTGCCGATAATCTTTTTATTTACTTCTGTCGTTTTCATAAATGTACTAACTTATATCGTTATTGTTTCTTTTCTTTTTTCGCTATCCATTCATCCCGCTGTTTGCGGCATTCGTCAAGCGTTTTAGCCACTGTGCTGAACAGTTCCATATCTGTATGGCGATAATCATACTGGAAATAAATCTGTCCCCTGAATGCACCTAAACAGCATTTCACATATTTTTCTTCTCCCGGTGTTTGGGTAATGCTTACCCCGTTTTTGTTTAAAGTTTCCATATCGTTATAATTTATAATGAGTTATCAGATAATCAAAAATGAGAGCAACACAATGAAAATAATCGCCATACAAAACAGGTAAACGGCGGAGATAAACAGCCGGAGAACGAACCGGATAATAAAAAAGCCTATGATAAGGGCTATCCACATTCCGGCGGTGCTGGTGGCTGCCTGATAGATGATAAAAGCAAATGTGAACCATCGTAAAAAAGTCGCTATCTTATTATTTACTTTCATTGTCTTGGTGTGTTGCGGGTGGATTGCTCCACCCGGTTAGTAATCAGGCGCAACGGAAAACAAAACCGTTATCCATCCAGTAATCAGTTATAAATAAATCACGGGCAAAAGCCGAATAATCAAAGTAGGTCTTTGCGAACTCCGGCAGGTCGTAACATTGCTCTACGATTTCATAGGCGTAATCTTCCTCGTCTTTATATTCTCCCTGATATTCGTCCTCAAAGGAAGAAATAAGGTCGTCCGCATCTTCTTCGCTTATATCGCTGTTGTGGTGGTCGCACCATACGAAAAACGCTTCCTGCTGGGTTTCACTTAGTTTCTCGATGGCATCCCGAAGCTCAAAGAACTTTTCAGAAAGCCAACTTTCGGAAATCAAGGCTTCCGGGATATTCTCATAATCCTGAAACATAAATTCCGGGTCTTGGTCGTCCTTGTGCAGTTCCCGGCACGCTTCCAAAAACTCGTCCATATCTGAATAGTCGGACAGGTCTAACCACTTGCCGAAAAGTGAACCGTTGTTATACTTGTTGTAAGTACCTACATAAACTCTTGCTTCTGATAATGTTACTGCTTCCATAATTCTGTGTCTTTTAAAATTTATGCGGATTTGAGAGGTAAGGGAGCCAAAGTTTCATAACCTTTTTTCCTGTTTCTCGTAAATCTGACTTTTTTTTATGCGTTTCCGGTCGGGGCGGTCGTTTTCGTTTCATATAGGCTTTAAAGGGTAGTGTTTAGGCTTTGCAAGATTTTAAAGAAAAATACTCTTTGAACGAAGTACAACAGGAAGATTTTTGTTTAAACCCTTTAGGGCTTGACCTTGCAAAGACGTGAAGAACACGGAAATACCTTTGCCTATGTGATACGATAATGACTGCTTCGGCTGGGGACTGCCTAAGAGGAAGATTTACAATAAGAGAAACTGGAAAAATGGTTTTATTTTAAAAGTAGAATATTGTGTTTTTGTTGCCAGTAACAAAAAAAGGGCTTAGATAAGCCCCTCGTCTGCAAAACTATAATAGCTTTCTTCTGTCAGGATGATATGGTCTAACAGATGTAAATCTAAGACCTTGCAGGCTTCTTTTATTTTTGAGGTAATTTGTTTGTCCGGTTCACTCGGACGTAGGTTGCCCGATGGGTGGTTATGTGAGAGGATTATGCCCGAAGCATGGACTTTCAAGGCGGTTTGCAGGATGATTTTCACGTCCATTACAGTTTCAGCCATGCCACCTTTAGAGATAAGGGAAACGCCTAAAGCCTTGTTAGCCCGGTTGAGGAACATTACATAACTTTCTTCGTGGTGTTCCATACATTCCGAATAGAACGGTTTCAGATAAGAATAGGACGTTTCGGAAGAGAGTATTTTCACTCTTTCGGATGCTTTTACATTGTCCTTATAAGAGATAGTGATTTCCGGCATGGTAAATTCTGTTGTTTTCATAACACTTGAATTTTAAATTAAACAATAAGAAATTTTGCCGGACACCCACAGTTTGGCGGGGACTTCAACCATATCTTTTCAAAAAATACGACCCGTAGGTGTGGAGATTTTTTTAGAAAACCGGAACGGCTCGGATTTGGTATTTGTCCCCACCGGGCTGTAACTTTGCTAAAATTTGTGATTGAGATACATTACTTTAGGGAACTGAAAAAGGGGTATCATTGGTGACACCCCTTAGACAACAGAATACCTTAAACCGTTATTCATCATAGGTTCTATATCCTATCGGTTTTCGTGGCTTCGGTTCGGGCTTGCTTAATAACCGGGTAAGTGCTTGGTACACCTCGCTGAATTGTGCATCCGTGCTTTCTTCCAGTTCTTCAATACGCTTTAGTAGTTCCTGATAACCTGTTATCATTTGACGTAAGGCTACAAATGCCCGCATGATGGAAATATTCACCTGTATGGCAATAGGGCTGCGTAGCACACCGGACAGGGCGGCTACCCCCTCTTGCGTGAAAACATAGGGCAAATATTTAGTATGTTTACCACGTTTTGAACTGGTTTCTTCTTCCGTTTCATCGGGATTATTCTTTAAGGTCACAATTTGTGACCTTAAACATTCCACTTCTTCCTTTGTCAGTTCAAACATAAAATCTTCCGGGAAACGTTCTATATTACGTTTCACAGCCTGTTTCAACGCTTTTGTTTCCACCTGATAAAGTGCCGCAAGGTCACTATCGAGCATAACCCGGCAACCTCTGATTTCATAAATCTTGCTTTGGATGATTTGTAAGTCCATAATGTTATTATTTAATGGTGAGTAATAAAGCATAAAGGGACTTATCACAATTTGTGATAAGTTTCCCTATATACCTATTTTATAGATACTTCTTTATAGATTTTTTCAATGCCGACAAACTTCTTGTCAAGCCCCTGCATATCGTTACTGATTTTATTATTGGTAATGCGGGCGTATATCTGTGTCGTTTCTATATTGGTGTGTCCCAACATCTTACTAACGGTTTCAATAGGAACACCCTTTGCAAGCGTAGTGGTCGTGGCAAAAGTATGCCTTGCAAGGTGAAATGTCAAGTTCTTTTTAATTCCGCATACTTCCGCTATTTCTTTCAAATACGCATTAAGTTTTTGATTGCTGATAATAGGAAGTACCTTACCATTCGGCAATTTACCTTTGTACTTTTCCAGTATCATTTTAGGAATGTCCAGCAAGGGGACATTCACGTCTATATTCGTTTTCTGACGTTTGGTAATTATCCACAAATTACCGTCAAAGGATTTACGGATATTATCTTCCTTTAAGTTTGCTACATCCACATAAGCCAAACCACTGAAACAGGAAAAGATAAAAACATCACGCACCTGTTCCAACCGTTCGGAAACCATTTTCTTTTTGAGGATGATTTTTATTTCATCCTCTGTTAAATATCCCCTATCCACTTTTTCCAAACGTATTTTATAGTTGGCGAACGGGTCACCTATCAGGATGCCATTATTACGGGCTATCAGGATAATGCGTTTGAAGAACTGCATGAACTTGGCGGTCGTATTAAAGCCACATTTGCAGGTGGTACGCAAATATAACTCGAAGTCGGTAATGAACATCGGGGTTATTTCCTTTATAGAAATATCCGACAGGTTATATTTGCTTTGGATGAACTCTGCAAGATGGCGGCGGGTCACTTCATATTTACGATAAGTGGCAATCGTCTTGGATATGCCGACCAACTGTTTCACATCATCATTGTGCTTCTGGAAAAGGTTAAGAATGGTGTCGTGGTTCTCGCTATGACCTAAAAATTCATTCTTCACCTTTTCGGCGGTAACATAATTGTCACGCCGCTGCATTTCGTGGTAAATAGTGTTCAAAGATGCGTTTATATCATCCAGCATACGGTTTATGCGGATAGCTTCCGCAGAACGTCCGGCGGCTTTGCCTGCCTTGCCATCCCAAAGTTTGGGTTGAACGTCCAGCTTGGAATTAAAACGGCTTGCCACACCATCAATCGTGATACGGACGAAAATAGGGTAACTGCCATTGATTTTTTGCTTGTCCTTTTTCACGAAGAAAAGGACGTTGAATGTACTCTTCATAAACTCACTTTTTTGGTTACAAAACTACGTTAATTAGCTCAAAGTGAAGTTTATACAGGCTCGCCAAATAGCGACAGAAGTTCGCCAATTTCGGACTAAGTGTACCCCTTTTAGACTTTCGGTTGTCGGGGGTACGAATTAGGTTACTAACTTTGTCTTTTAGGGGCTAAATGATGTCCGGTAGGGCAGACATAAGGGGATAAAAAAAGTCCCACAAATCGTTGAATTTGTGGGACTTGTCTGCTTACTGTCCGGTTTTGTCCGGTTAGTTCAGCGGAGAGACAGGGATTCGAACCCCGGGTACCTCGCGGTACAACGGTTTTCAA